>VOFE01002502.1_pt1 | contig 62001 bp, 116 predicted proteins | sample 5384071 | NCBI WGS metagenome assembly VOFE01 (sample SAMN12384724, study PRJNA508395) | human gut metagenome | isolation source: healthy gut D | host: Homo sapiens
AAACGATCTTCCGGGCCTTTGCTTGGCGACGACGGCTGAAAGCCACATAAGCAACAATAGCGACCACATAAATGGCCAAAACTAGCATCATATTCATATTTCGTATTCCTCCAATAATTCACTTGGCTACTACTATATCAGATTAAGTCAGGACAAGCAAGACAAATCCTTAGGCAGACCACACAAAAACACTTTCCACGAGACGGAAAGTGTTGAATGAGATTACATATCTGCTACGTTGTGGTAAACCTTTTTGAACATCATCGTCTGCTTCAAGCGCATCAATAAGTCCTTCGAAAACTTCAAGGTCTTCACCTTCAAGAGTAACCTCAGTTTGTGGAATCATTTCAAGTTCAGTCACTTGGAACTCTTCTTGTCCGTTAGCACGGAGAGCTTCCAAAGCTTTGTGAAGATCTGTTGGCTCAGTATAAACAGTGATTGTTCCTTCTTCTGCTTCTACATCGTCCACATCCACATCTGCTTCTAGCAATTGCTCAAAGACAGCATCAGCATCCGCACCTGCAAATACGATAACACCTTTTTTATCAAACATGTATGAAACAGAACCTGAAGCACCCATGTTACCACCGTTTTTACCAAAGGCAGTACGTACGTTAGCAGCTGTACGGTTAACGTTTGAAGTCAAAGTATCTACGATAATCATGGAACCGTTTGGCCCAAACCTTCATAACGACCTTCCACGAAAGTTTCATCCGTATTTCCTTTAGCCTTATCAATAGCTTTATCGATAACATGTTTTGGCACTTGGGCTTGTTTCGCACGGTCAAAACGAATTTCAAAGCTGAGTTTGATTCTGGATCTGGTTCACCTTGTTTAGCAGCCACATAAATTTCGACACCAAACTTAGCGTAAACCTTAGAGTTTGCACCATCTTTAGCAGTTTTCTTAGCAACGATATTAGCCCATTTACGTCCCATGGGATTCACCTCTTCTAAGAGATTTGTATCTCTGATTTGTTTTTTCTTTTTTGAAAATAGCAAAGCTTGCTAAATTCACAATCCCTTACATTATAGCACTTTGACTGCCGTTAGTAAAATTGAAATAAATCCTAAGCATTTATCATATGAAACATTTACTCAGTCCCTCTCCCAAACGAATAATCTTATCAAAATATGGTTCATTTTCCCTTTATAAGATGGTGGGTAACCGTGATATAAGTGATATTAGGATCACTTAATAATAGGTGCTCAATACGAGTAGCATTATTATGGTCAAGATTTGCAGTAGCTTCATCAAAAATCACAACAGAACTTCCTTTTAAAAACGCTCTTATCAGGCCTATTCTTTGTTTTTGACCCTCCGAAAAGCTACCGTCGCTTACTTGCTCATCTATACGATTTAAGAAAGATAAAGATTAACTCTTTCAAGAACTTTCTTGATTTGTGTATCAGTAATAGCTTCATTCCAAAGGGTTAGATTGTTCCTCAAGGTATCATTATAGATATGAGTTTGACTCCCAACATAGGCACATTCAGACACGATTGAGTTCTCATCAATCTCTTTTGACTCCAATTTTCCAAACAAGATTTTTCCCTCGTAATCTTTAAGATTACCTAGGAATATATTAAGCAGGGTTGACTTCCCACTACCTGAGCATCCAGTAATAGCATACTTGCCTCCTTTTTTTTAAAGGTTTGGGTGAATCCCTCAAAATAGCCTTCTCTCCAAAATGATAACTTACATTCTCAAAATGAACATCCTGAATTGTCGCTATACAAGTCTTTGGACCCTCTGGAAAATCGTGAAATTTTTTAAGATAGGATTGACAGACTTAATGGTCACTTGCAGCTGATTAATGGTGGATAGAGAGTTAAAAATATTACCTGATATCTGTCCTACTGAGGTAATGGTTCCAACAGTAATATTTCCAAAAATAATTAACAAACCAGTTAGAAGAAGTATCAACATCTGGGCGATAACTGAAAATAAAGCCATCAGCGTCTCAGTGCTAGTCTTTCTTTTTGTAAAATAATTTTTGTACAATATATTTCTCAACAATGGACCTCACTTGTCTAAGAAATATCTGTTTACGACTAGCGTAATAAACATCCGCATATCCATATAACTGATCGCTTATTCCAGAAACAAGCTCCTCATTCGCTTTGGAAAATATCTCCATTGATTTCTGCATTTTATTGGTAAATGGTTTGGGAAGATAAGTCAGACACAAAGTTAAAAAAATGGCTAGCAGAACAATCCTTACATCATAACTTAATAAGGCGATAATTGAAAACAAAGTGGTGAATACTGTTGAACAAAGAGTATAAATACTTGAAAAGCCATTTGATTCAATCAATTGGATATCATTATTTAATACTGAGAGATGCTCTCCAATATCACTCTTTCTAAATTCACTAAAAGAATGGTGAATAATTTTACTAAGATAAGACTGACGAATAGACAAAGTCATTTTTGGATTAATTTTGTTTGATGTACCGCAATAATATAATTCAAAACTAAATAAATAATGTAAAGACCACCTCTAGACCTAAGAGAGCTAAAAAAGATTGGATTCGCTTAGATACCAGCTGATTCGTCATTAAAGCTAAGGTTACCGAGGCACTCACGAAAATAGCAGCATTCAGTGCTAACAGTAGGATATGAACTAAATTGTCATACTTGTATTTAAGAATATAGGTTCTCATAGTTTCCTCACAATCTAAATCACCTTGGTATATAATCAGTTGGATAAGTTGAAGACATTGGAATACCATATATCCATTGAAAATTAAAAACCATAGTGATGTCGTACTATGGTCTTAGTTTATTCTATTTTTAACTCACTCTATAAAATTGTCATATAGTGGAATTTAACAACTCTTGATACTCTGATTCCTTAGCAAGCAATAACTTTTCCGCACCTAAAGTCCTAAGAGTTTCTAAACACCCCTCAATTAGATTTCTCCTTCAGCAACTTCACCTGACTTTATCAAGTAAGACCCATTACAAATATCAACTCATGTCTTTCATATAAGAGGACCTCAGGAATTCCACTATCATTGACTAAATCTAAATAGTATTTCGCTGAATCTAGTTCATCACGTCGTAAAAATTCATAAGCTGCATTAATAAGAAGACTAATTCGGATTCTTTGATTTGAGTCGCTATTTCCAAAAAGTCTAGTTCTATACACAATCTCCTTGGTCAAAACATTAAGTGTCTGGGTGGAAATAAACGACATACTATTTCCTAATATGATTAACTCTCTTTTTCCCCATTGTTCAATGCTAAAAAGATAGTCTGTTAATTCCCTTACCTTATTTTCATCAACCTCTTTATTTGAAACACTTGCCAAAAAAAAAGATTCTAGCATAATACTGTTATAGAGAAATGATTTGTCTTGTGTGAGCTCAAATTTACGACGCTCTTCTCCAGCGTACTTCTGTAACGATAAACTATCGTTTTGATAATAAGCCTTACTAGCACTTTCTAATAACTTTTCAGTATGAGTCGGATTATCTTGAGATAAAATACCATAGAACTCTTCAATACTGACATCCAATTTATCTAACAAAAGAAAAAATCTAGATAATGAGATATCAGATTCTCCACGTTCAAATTTTGATAAGAAAGATACTGATAAATAATCACTAGCAAGTTCTTTCAATGTCAAATTCTTTGATAAACGAATTTTTTCAACAAAGCACCCATTTCCACAGGTCCAATCATGATTCATCCTCCTATGCTTGAACTAATTATAGCAACAATCATCCCTAAATTAAAGAGCCACAAAACCCAACTAGCCCGTCCGAAACGTTTAGAATAAAAGTTCGTAAATTAAGCTACAAGAAATCATTAATGGAGAGATTTAGCCTACAAATGGTTAAAAAAGACCAGCCAAAGCTGATCTTATCTGATTACGGCTCTATAATTTCTGTAGTGGGTAAAAACCACTATAGAGATTATAGAGCTTTTTGAGTATACACAAAAGTCCCATAAGAACTATAATGAAAAGCGACGAAACTACCATTAGGAAGAACTTATGAGACCTATTAAGAATACCACAGAATTAATCGGAATTAAAGACCCTAACATCATTATTTCTCTTGTTTTTGAAACTGATACTCATATCGAAATTCATGCAAAACTGGATTACCCTGCACCACCATGCCCACATTGCCAAGGAAAGATGATTAAATATGACTTTCAAAGACCTTCTAAAATCCCTCTTCTAGAGCAAGCTGGAACTCCGACACTACTACGTCTGAAGAAACGTCGCTTCCAGTGTAAAAGTTGTAGGCGAGTCACGGTCGCTGAGACATCAATCGTTGAGAAAATCGCCAAATCTCAAATCTTGTCCGACAAAAAGGTTGCTCAACTTCTAACTGAAAAGCTATCACTAACGGATATTGCCAGAAGACTTCGTGTATCGATGTCCACTGTCTATCGTAAACTTGACCAATTTACTTTCAAGGAACATTATGACAAACTCCCAGCTGTTATGTCCTGGGATGAGTTTGGGTTCAAGAAAGGTGAACTCGCTTTTTGTGGCTCAAAACTATGAGACAAACAAACTCATAACCATCCTTGATAATCGCCGTCAAACCACTATTCGAAACTACTTTTGAAGTATCCATTGAAAGTACGACAAAAGGTACGGTTTATCACGATGGACATGTCAGGAACTTATATGCCACTAGCTCGAAGACTTTTCCCTAACGCCAAAATTGTTCTTGATCGATTTCACATTATCCAGTACCTTGGACGTGCCTTTTTAAAGACAAGAATTGCAATTATGAACCAGTTTGATAAGAAATCGCTCCCCTACCGAACCTTGAAAAATCACTGGCGACTCTTTCAAAAGGACAGCCGTAAGCTATCTTGTAACTCATTTCACTCGAAGACATTTTGTCAAACCTTAAGCCCACATGAAGTCGTTGAGAAGACACTAGGCTTTTCAAAAGAGCTTACCGACTACTATACACTTTACCAGCTTTTACTTTTTCACTTTCAAGAGAAGAGAGTAGATGAGTTCTTTGAGCTGATAGAGGAAAATAGAAGCAAGGTCAATCACTATTTTCAAACGGTCTTTAGAACTTTTCTTAGACACAAGCAATACATCCAAAATGCACTAGAAACAGACTATTCAAACGCAAAACTGGAAGCTACCAACAAGTTGATTAAAGACATCAAACGGTTGGGCTTCGGTTTTAGAAACTTCATCAACTTTAAGAAACGTATCTTCATCACTCTAAACATAAAAAAAGAGAAGACCTATCTGGTCCTCTCTAGATGTTAGCTTTTTCGCCACCCACTACAGTTGACAAACATACTAAGATGAGTAGTGAGAAAATCTCCAACCAGAGAGTACTCACTACTTTTCGTTAGGTTAAAGTAGTGGGGTCTTGTAAAATTGTAGTATAGTGCTATACGTCACTTGACAAACTGGCAAGAAACCTTGATCAAAAATACCAGGAAAGGTATTTTTAGCATGCCTTTTATGGCTCAAAAATTGTTAAAACTAAGACAATAAACTCAGAATAGTACTGTCTTATCTCATTTTTAACTTAAAGCTTTGATAGACTTGATAAATGATAAAAAAGAGCTAATAAAATTTAGAATGCGGAAACTAACTTACTCAACTGTTACTGCTTTTTGCAAGGTTTCGTGGTTTATCCACGTCAAGACCCCGTTGTAGAGAAGCATAGTAAGCAATCAACTGAGTTGGAATAACCATTGAGATCGGTGATAAGAATGGATGTACTTGATTGACAATAATATCATCATCAGCTTTAGCTAATTTTTCCTCAACGACTGTTAAAACATTAGCTCCACGAGCAGCAACTTCCTGAATATTACCACGAGTATGAGCAGCCACAACTTCACTTGCAGAAATTAATCCTAAAACTGGAGTACCATCTTCAATCAATGAAATTGTACCGTGTTTCAACTCACCCGCAGCAAAGCCTTCACATTGAATATAAGAGATTTCTTTCAACTTCAATGATGCTTCCATAGCTACATAATAATCATTTCCTCGACCAATGTAGAAAGCATTACGAGTTGTAGCCAACAAGTTCTCAACTTTCTCAGAAATCATATCTTTTTTCAGAGAGAGTCGCTTCAATTGACTGAGCAACAATTGATAACTCATGCACTAAATCAAACTCAAGTGCTTCTTTCTTGCCATTTGCTTTTCACCAACAGCTTTCGCAAGGAAAGCTAGAGCCGCAATCTGAGCAGTATAAGCTTTTGTAGAAGCTACAGCAATTTCAGGCCCTGCATGTAAAAGCATCGTATATGTTGCTTCACGAGAAAGCGTAGAACCAGGTACATTGGTAACAGTCAAACTAGGGATTCCCATTTCGTTAGCTTTCACCAAAACTTGACGGCTATCTGCTGTTTCACCTGATTGACTAAGCAAAACAAACATTGGTTTTTTGCTCAAAAGTGGAATGTTGTAACCCCACTCAGATGCAACACCTATTTCAACTGGTGTATCTGTCAATTTTTCAAACATAGCTTTTTTGACGCAAAACCAGCATTATATGAAGTCCCAGCTGCTAAGATGTAAATACGATCTGCTTCTTGTACTGACTTGACAATAGCTGGATCAACAGTGATATTTCCTTCATCATCTGCATAGGTAGAAATCAATTTACGCATTACAGTAGGTTGCTCATCAATTTCTTTGAGCATGTAGTAAGGGTATGTGCCTTTACCAATATCAGAAAGGTCAAGTTCAGCTGTATAAGTACCGCGTTCAATAGCATTTCCTTCATAATCGGTAACTGTGATAGCATCTTTGGTCAGAACAACCAACTCTTGATCGTGAATTTCCATGTACTGATTAGTTTCGCGAATCATAGCCATGGCATCTGAGCAGACCATGTTATAGCCATCACCAAGACCAATCAAAAGTGGTGATTTGTTTTTGGCAACATAAATCGTATCTGGTGCTTGAGAGTCAACAAGAGCAAACGCATATGACCCTTGGATAATATGAAGAGATTTTTTAAGGCTTCAAGAACTGATAATCCATCTTCTTCAACAAAGTTTCCAATCAAGTGAACTGCAATTTCAGTATCGGTTTGACCTTTAAATTTGTGTCCTTGCAAGTATTCTTCTTTAATTTGGAGATAGTTTTCAATAACTCCGTTATGAACTAAAACGAAGCGCCCTGTTTCCGAAGTATGTGGGTGAGCATTATCCTCAGTTGCTTGACCATGTGTTGCCCAACGCGTGTGACCAATACCAGTTGATCCCTTAACATCGGAGCTAATTTTAGCACGAAGATCTGCAATACGACCAACTGATTTAACTAGACAACCTTTATCTGGGGCATCAGTCACATAAATACCTGCTGAGTCATAACCGCGATACTCTAACTTTTCGAGACCCTGTATTAAGATATCCACTGCATTACTATTTCCAACAACTCCAACAATTCCACACATTAATTATTACCTGTAGCAACTTTTAAATTACTATCCCTTTCCTACAAATTGGTATAGTTCAATATCCTATTATTGAACCGAACAAAGTCATTATATACCTAGTTTTATTAGTTGTCAACAATTAAATTGGTATAGTCATAAAAGATGACTATCTTCAATTTGTCAAGTAAAAACTTATTATCAGATAATCTAAATCAATTTTTCTTAACAACTATTTAAATGAATAAAAACGAAATTTGTTATACCACTTCCAATTAAACTCTATTTTCCTTTAAAGAACAAAATTTCGCTAATAATTCAGATTTTTTTATTTCTGTGATTTGTAAAACCACTGTAGAGATTATAGAGCTTTTGAGTATACACAAAAAAAGTCCCATAAAAATTGTACTGACCCCAAAAAGTTAGACAATTAATTTATCCAAAGGATTTAGTTCTGTATTGCACAGGACTGAGTCCTTTTCTACCATTTGTCAAGCATATCAAGGCATTTGATAAAAAAATAGATTGAATTACATAGTCAAACTAAGGAGTTTGTCTATTTTTGAACTAAAGTTTAGTGTAAAAAGTGCACGCAAAAAACAACACCTTACCTAGTGGTTTTTGATAAGGTGTTACAATCATATGGCATAAACAATTTTACCGATTTTGGGTAGAAGTATAATCGTAAAGCTTGTTATGTGTTATGAGGTAATACATTGTTCTAATGAGACGATGTGTAGAGGCAATCGTGTGTGGTTTGGTTGAAGTCACTTGCGATTGTCTTTTCCGTTTCTCATAGAAGTCTGCTATATGACAAGGATTGGTGTAGCCAGCTGAAGCTATGTTATGAATGCACTTAAAGAGAACCTTTATGGCATAGGGATTCCCACGTTTGGTGATATGTTCCTTTGCTAGAAAGTCCCCAGATTCATAGTGGCTGAGGTCAATGCTGATCAAAGCATTGATTTGATTGGCAGAATGAAATTGACGAATGTCACCAAGTTCGCCAATAATACTTGTCGCTGTGGTTTCAGTGATTCCAGGAATAGAGAGAAGAATCTCGTATTCTGGCAAAGGTTGAGCCAAAGTTACCATCTCCTCTAAAACGCCTTGTCTATATTCAGAAAGCCTAAGTAACTCCCCTGCATAGTATTTGATCTCTTCCATCATTGGAGGGGTGTTCTTGACCTCACAATAAGACTGATTAGCTAGTTTTGTAAGCTTATCTACTAAGTAAGTCACACGTTTTTCAGAGATGCGTTTTGCCGTAGACTGACGGATGATAGCTGTTAATTCGGCGTCATCTAACTCCAGTACAAAACTATTACATGGAAAAGTCATGACCAAGTTCCAATATTGTTCCCACAGTTGGTGAAGATAAGATGTTTTACAATTCAGGAAAAGAGACCTGTAGAACCTTGTGCAGACGATTTTTAGCGCAGAAAATATCCCCAGTAAGATTCTGATAGAAATGGCTGAGGTCGCGTAATTCTTGATAAAGCACTTCTTGGACATAGCTTGGTTTACGATTGAGGATGAACTGAGACGTAGCTAGTTTTTCAGCGTCAATCTTATCTGTTTTACGTACTCGTAAGCTATCTAGTTGTTTTTGTGATTCTAAGGGCTTGAGCAGATTATCAGTCAGGCTTACCCATTAGCTAAACAACAACGTTGCTTGATTCATATTAGTCGAAATCTGGCTAGTAGGGTGAAACAATCTGATCGAGCGGTTATTCTGGGGTAATTTAAAATGATTTATCGTGCTGAAAATTTAGAAATGGCAGTACAAGCTTTAGAGGACTTTATCGCCGAATGGAAACCAAAGTATAGGAAAGTCACGGAAAGCCTGGAGAAAACGGATAATCTTTTAACTTTTTTTTCAGTTTCCCTATCAAATTTGGCACAGCATTTATTCGACAAACCTCATTGAGTCTCTTAACAAAGAAATCAAACGTCAAACGAAAAAGAAGGTTCTTTTTCCTAACGAGGAGGCTCTGGAACGTTACTTAGTTACTTTGTTTGAAGATTATAATTTCAAGCAAAGTCAACGAATCCATAAAGGGTTTGGACAATGTTCTGACACACTTGAAAGCTTATTTGATTAGCACTCTATAACTCTACTTGAGTGTTTACACAAAATTATTGACAGTATCATAAAGTCGAAATCAACCTCTGATTCCAATTGGCGAAGAAAGTGATCTTCTGGGACCAATTCGTCTATCGTATAGAAGCCATATTGGCAGCGATGATAATCAGGTTTTTCTTTGTGAAACATAGCTAGCACCTCACAACTTTTCTTACCTCTATTATACAACTTTACAAAAGAAAAGCCCTTAGAAAAGTGTCTTCTAAGGACTTTGTCTTCAATCCGAACCTCCCCTAAGGGAGGCTGCGTTTAGTTTTAGGCTGCTGCTTTGATAGTTTACAGGATTTGATTTTCTATCCTACTTGAGCTACTTAGAAAATCTGAATGGTAGAACCTTTCTCAATTACTACTGCTTGGTCTGCTGCAACATGGAGAGTGCCCGGCAGACTGCCCTCTTTTGAACCATCAAAAGAAATAGTGATATGGCCCAGTCCAGTTAAATTTTTTCTACTACATTTCCCACGGCAGTAATCGAATATTCCTGATTATCTACCACCAGCTTGCCGCCTTCTAGTATTGAACCTAGCAGATTTTTTGTTATCAATCTTAAAACAATACTCTGCTAAGTCTCCCGGAGCTTCTTCTCCAAATAAAATGAGCATATTAGCGTCTTGAATCATATTCTGAGCTTCAGGTCCCACTTGAATTACTTTAGCTTCAAAAATTTTCTTCATCTAATTCCGATCCATCCTTTCTCTAATCTTTCATGTTCCTAATAGATAAGTTTAAGATACTATTTTTTTATATGTGTGCACAACCTAACCATGCTCTACTGATAAAGACCAATACTAGCGACCCAAGCTACTAAGACCCGAGGAACACCATTGAGAAAACGTGAATAGAGAACAGAAGGGACACCAACCTCAACAGTTTCAGCTTTCGCCTCAGATAGCCCAAGTGCTACAGGAATGAAATCACAGCCATTTTGAGTGTCGATAGCAAATATAGCTGGCAGAGCCATTTGAGGCGGAATATTTCCTTTTCCGATTTCGACTCCAATTAAGGTTCCGATAATCTGACTGATAACAGCTCCAGGGCCCAACAAAGGAGATAAGAATGGCAAGGAACAGATAAAGCCAATCAAAATGAGTCCCCAAATGTTCCCAGCTAGAGGAACCATTAGTTTTGCCAGCCAATTTCCAACACCAGAACCCTGAATAACCCCAATTAGTAAAGAAACAAAAGGCCATGAAAGGAATAATAGTATTGAGCATTGTTTGGATGGCTTCACGAGCAGCCTGGTTGAAAGTCGCAACAACCTTACCAGCCCCCCATCCCAATTCTTGCTACAATACTTGTTTCTGCTTTTTGTTCTGTGATTTTTTACTAGTATCGTAAGTTGGTTTTTCAGTAACCACCGTTGTCGCTTTTTCATCTTCATTAGCAGCGGAAATTTGATCAAGACCAACTGCTGATACATAGATTTCCTCTGTAATATACTGAGCTAGAGGTCTGCTTTTACCTGTAGCGACAATATTGATCGTCGGAATCCCCTTCTTGGGATAGATTCCACAGCGAAGAGTTCCGCCACAATCTACAATTGCCAAAGCAATTTCCTCATCAGGAATAGATGTTTTAAATCCATTAACAGCTTCCATACCTGTCAAATCAGCAATTTTATCCACAATATCTGGCTTTTTCTCCGCCGCCAGTGATATAGATAAATTTATGCTTTGCCTCACTAGGAGTAATGACCAAAGGTCCTCCGAAACCGCCATTTCCTTTAACAACTTTTATACTCTTATATGACATAAATTCACTCTTTCTATCAATCAAATGTTTTACTCAAGGTAACCCCTTGCTGTTTCGCAACATAAGCAGTTGTAAAATCTGTTACCCAGCCACCTACAAAGTTCATGACAATCCCAACAAGCATGTAACGAATGGCTAAGTCCATTTGACTCAAGCCTAAAAGTTTGAATCCCTGTCGCGATTCCCATCCATACAAACAATTCCCCAGGATTGATATGCGGAAATACACCATTTGAAGTGTGGCAGAACTGCATCTGAGCTGCTACAAAACTAGGTTTATAATATTCTGGTAAAAAACGTCCCATACTGATTGACATCGGGTTCCCCAGCATAAAGGCTGAAATGAAAGGTAAAATCATATACCGGCTAACAGGATTTTTGGCAGAAATCTTAGCCAGGAATTGACCTTCTCTTCTCCCAAGAAAGCGATAAGGGTATTCATTGCAATCAATAGCATTAGGACAAGCGGTACAATATTTGTCATCCAGCTAATAAAGGTTTCTCCACCTAATTGGAAGAGTTTCATAAAATTCTCTGCAAATTTTGTAATGTGATTCATAAGGAACCCCTTTTCTTTTTTTTTTAATAACTGTTTAATAGATAATTGTAAGTAATTCGCATAAAAGCCAAATCCCAAAAAAGAATCAGATGAACTTGTCTCTTTCTCAATACCTGCCTCATGCAAAAAGATAGACTTTTCTAGCATCTTCTATGGCAGATTGCATCAACTTATTTTCTTTTCTCACAAGAGGATTATACTTGTCAAAATAATGGATGTCTTCTCCAACATAATCGTCCATATTTTGAAAACGCGCTAAGATTGTGACTCCTTGCATTTTGCTAGCTTTAAGAACCCGACCGTTTTCATCAACCGCGAACATGACAATCGTACCGGATTTGATTCTTCCGGACTTCCTGCCAATCGCTACGCGACCCAGTTTTCGGAGCATCGTATAGGTCTTATTGAAGTCTTTGAGTTGCTGCCAGCCGAGGAACATTTGAAATATATAAGCTGCCATTACAAATACGGCGAAAATTATTAGCGAATTCATTAAAATACTCCTTTGCTCTTAGAAAATGATAGAAACTCTGTCTCTGTTTCTACCGATCTCAATGCCCTCTTTCAGAGAAGGCTCTCCTGCAATTCTAAAAATATCATCATACAATTCCAGTAATTCACTTTCCATTTTTGTTTCAATTTCTGAGGGAATGGCGACTAGAAAGATAAATTCAATCCATTCATCTCCTTTTTGATAAGGCTCTTCTAGTTTTCCAAACATTAAAATAGTCTTTGCATAACCCTGGTTAATTGTATGGGGAAGGCAATTCCTCCACCAAAATGGTTGATTGCTTTTTCTCCCTATCAATTATCCGTTCTATAAAACCTTTATCAATCATCTGAAGTTTCCCTAACTCTGCAACCATATTTAGCAAGTATTGCTGATAGGTTTTTGGGGCTTAATCGAAGAAAGCGTAAGCTAACTGTTTCTAGATTTTTTGATGAAAAGCATTGGCTTTCTGCCATTCTTCCTGCAGCCATTGATCATCAAAAAGATGATTAACTTGAATGACTGGAGATTTAGAATCTTTATATTTTAGAGGAACTGTCGTAAAATCGCGAAATAGTCCTGATTCAATTCCACATTAAAATCTCTTCAGAATACTGAGTAATGTCTACATCATTTCCAAGGACTCGTCTGAGTTGCTGAATAATCATCGCAGCGGTTCCTCTTCCTGTTGTGCAAACTACAGCTATCTGCTTGCGAGAACCCTTAACAGCAGAATTTTGCTTTCTTAAAATCATTTCAAAATACAAAGCCAGATATCCGATTTCAGATAATTCCAATTCTGAACCCAAAATTGCAGATAGTTCTTCTCCAGCAATTTTCGCCATTTCAAAAGCAAAAGGATATTGAGTTTGAACCTCGCCATGAAATATATCATTAGCTTGCACATGGAAAATCAGTCGATTGATTAAAGCGCCTAGATGAGACTTTATTTCTTCAAATAATTCTTCATCATCAAAGTGAACCAACATTGTTTCTTTGACTTTCTTGACAATCCCTTGAAAATGTTTGCAACCTGTTCAGATTGATAAGACGGCTTGCTTAAAGTGTCAATAAAACGGACATTAAACGGAAAACACAAAAAGTCTATTTCAAACTGACTGAGGGAAATCTTATAAGTCATCTCAATATGATAGATTAATTTCTCAGCCAAAGGTGTCTCTGTTAAATCATTCTTATAATAAGGAATAGGACAATTCAACACCTTAGATGTATGAATACGTTCCACCATAATTGAAATGGTCTTTCGAAGGAGTTCCTGTGTTTCTTTAGGGATTTTATAGTCCTGGACTAGCGTCTCCAGAAAAGAAGAGGTTGCCTCAGTGAGTGTCCTTTCTTCAAAGTAAGGAGCCACTTGGTGAATATAGAGCAAGCGCAAATTCAGTTCGCTCCCCCAAGACCTCCAGCCCACGGTTGGGCTTTCCTGAAATAGTAATAGAGTAACTCTCTGCCAAAGATTTTACTTGTTTTAAATCCTTATTAAGGGTACTTCTACTAACACCTACTTCCTCAGCCAAGTCGTCAATAAGAAGAGGGAGGTTGACTCAATTAAACGTTTTAGCAAATAGGCAATTCTTTTTACTGGAAGAATTGAAGTCACTCTCCTGTTTTAAACTACCAGATAAAATCCTTTCCAACTCTGTATAGTCATACACTTCCAACATTAACAGATCATCTTGTGAGATAATCTGGATATTAGGAGCCAAAACATCATTTAATTGTTGGATACTCTTTTTGCAAGGTTTGCAAACTAATATCCAGTTCTGAGCGCATATCTACCAAGGAATAAGTTGGCTGCGAAACCATTTTGTCTAAAATATTATACCATCGATTTACTAAGGTCAACTCTCTTCCCCACCTTCATTGTTTTATCCGCGAGTTTTACCTCCGGCAATATTTGTAGTGACACCTGTTATATAGCTAGAACGGTCTGAAATATAGAACGCTACAAGATCAGCTACTTCACGTAGTTTCCCACTCCGTCCCAATGGAGTCGTTGAGGTTGAAGCATAACCAGCTCGAATATCTTCTACCGTCTTTCCACGGGTATAAGCAAGAGCTTCCTCATAAGAAAGAGTTCGAAGTCCCGTAGCTTCCATAATTCCTGGAGCAATTCCAACCACACGTACACCATGCTTACCAAGCTCTTTTTCGCCCATGAACGAGTGTAACTATAGACTGCTGCTTTTGTTGCAGCATAGGCACTTTGTCCTTCAGAACCTTCCAAGCCTGCTTCTGAAGCCATGTTCACAATTACACCTTTTCCATTTTTCACTAAAATACGTCCTACTGCCTGACTAACCAAATACAAACCTTTTGATTAATCATTGTTATTTTTCGAACGTCTCATCGTCCAACTCGTAGGACCTTTAGGATTTTCTGCATCGATTAATAATCTAGGTACATTAATCCCCGCATTATTGACTACCGCATCAATATTGCCAAATCTTTCAACTATTTTAGCGACTCCTGCTTCTACTTCAGAGCGAGAAGTTACATCAACTTTTACAAATAATAGATTCGGGTGACGCAAATCGTTGTCGCTAAGATCAAAATTCGCTACATTGACTCCTAATTCCAACAATTCTTCGACTATTGCCTTACCAATCCCAGATGACGCACCCGTCACAAGAACTGTTTTGCCTTTAATGTCTAACCAATCATTCATTTTGATACCTCTCAAATTTTATTTACAAGGCAATTATACAGCGCTTTCATAAAAGAATTAAGACACTCTTTTTTACACTGTTCAAAAAATTAATAAACTAATTAAGAGGCTTGTACTAAAAATCCACTAGAAATGAACTTGTGGATCTTTTTTATATTCTAAATGAACTCAAAGCATATGAGAATCAAAGACGTGCATTCAACTCAGCACCAAGCTCTTCAAAGCCTGGTTTACCAAGCAAGGCAAACATATTCTTCTTGTATGCTTCCACACCTGGTTGGTCAAATGGATTGATACCATTCAGGTAGCCAGAAAGAGCAATAGCTAACTCAAAGAAGTAAATAGTATAGCCCAAAGTGAACTCATCTTGCTCAGGCAGGGTCACAAACATATTTGGCACTCCGCCGTCTGTATGAGCTAACAGCACTCCATCTGTTGCTTTCTTATTGACAAAGTCAACATCTTTTCCTTGCAGATAGCCAAGGCCATCCAAGTCTTCTGCTAATTCAGGAATCAACACATTTTTGCGAGGCTTATCTACACGAATAACTGTTTCAAAGAGGATACGAGTTCCTTCTTGAATAAATTGCCCCAAAGAGTGCAGGTCTGTTGAGAAGTTCGCTGAAGTTGGGTAAATACCTTTTTTGGTCTTTACCTTCTGACTCACCAGCCAATTGCTTCCACCATTCTGAGAAGTATTGCAATGATGGTTCGTAGTTAGCTAGAACTTCTGTCAGATAACCTTTACGGTACAAGATATTGCGTACAACTGCATATTGATATGCTTCATTTTCAGCCAACTTATCAGAAGCATAAGCCTTGCGAGCAGCATTTGCTCCTTCCATCAACTTGCTGATATCAGCCCCTGCAGCTGCGATTGGCAAGAGTCCCACTGCTGTCAATACTGTAAAACGACCACCAACACTATCAGGCACTACAAAAGTATCCCAGCCATTAGCATCTGCTTCAACCTTAACTGCACCTTTAGCGCGGTCTGTAGTTGCATAAATCCGTTTATTTGCTTCTTCCTGACCATACTTCTTAACCAAGAGTTCTTTGAAGACACGGAAAGCAATAGCAGGCTCTGTAGTTGTTCCTGACTTAGAAATAACGTTGACAGAGAAATCTTTGTCTGATACATAGTCTACCAAATCAGCCAAATAGCTTGATGAGATAGAGTTTCCAGCATAGAGGATTTGAGGTGCCTTACGTTCTTCCTTGCTTTGTAGATTTACAAAAGAATTATTCAAGAAATCAATCGCTGCACGTGCCCCTAAATAAGATCCTCCAATACCGATGACGATTAACACTTCACTATCAGATTGATTTTAGCAGCCGCCTTTTGAATACGAGCAAATTCATCTTTATCATATTCTTCAGGCAGATTCAACCAGCCTGTCATTTCTGCTCCGGGACCTGTTCCGTTTCGTAGAGCATTATCTGCTGCTGTAACTTGTGCTTGCATGTATTCCACTTCATGTGGTGCAACAAATTTGTCTAATACTTTTTGAATAGTCAAATTTAATATGAGCCATTAGTCTCTCCTTATAAAAATTCAATTACAGCTTCTAGTTTACTCTTTTATTTATCTTTTGACAATACTTTTTACCCTTATTAGGTCATGATAGGTTACAGTTACTATTTAAATGCAAGGTCTGCTTCAAGGCCATAGTGATCACTTACTAGAGGTTGATTGTTTCCATCAAAAATGACACTAAGGCGATTTACTGCCCACTTGGCTTGCAAAAACATAGTCAATACGTAAAGGTTCTTCATTACCTTTCCAACCATCGATACCAGGTCCAACTGTATAGCTACCAGTTGTTTCTTTAGCTACTTCAAAACTATCTTGAAGATTGAGTGGGCTAGCCAAAATGGCTTGATAACCTTCGCGACCTGCTGGGTTGTTAAAGTCACCTGCTAGGATGAGTGGTTTTCCAATAGCTTTGAAACGTTCCTCAATACGTACCCACTCTTCTTGGAAACCTTTGTCCCACCATGAAAGGTGAACACTAGCAACAGCCACTTCTCGGCCATCTACAGTGGTTTCAGCAACTGCTACACGGCGTGTATGGTAGTCAGTTGGATCATCAACATCTGAAACCAAGATTTCGCTAGCTGTCAATGGTTGACGTGACAAGACGGCAACCCCTTCATTAAGGTGATCATAACCAATGTGATTATAAGCCCAAGTCCAATGGTATTGAAGACCTTCTTCAGCCAACTTTTCCACAAGAAGACGGACAAAGTGATCTTGGTGGATTGGTGTTGCTGATGGAAGTGCATGATAGTAATCATCCGTGTCTACAACAGAAGTCTCTATTTCTTGGTTAACTTCTTGGGGAAGCAAATAATATCATACTGAGCTTTAAGAATCTGTTCCTTTAAGGTTTGGAATTTCCCTTCTGCATCTTCTTCCATCCAACTGTGGGTATTTAAAGTTAGAAATTTCATAAGTTTATCCCTCTTCTGACTTGCATCTAGAAATGACATAGGGTCATTTACAAACAAAACAGCCCAAGGGCTGTCTGCTTGTTTATCGTTTAGCAAATTAAAGTTCTACTTTTGCAACTGGAGCGTTAGCAGCCAATTTACCTGTATGTTCTACTTTAACTGATTTGATTGCATCTACATTTGTAAAGACAACAACTGTAGATGTTTCACGACCTGCTTCACGGATAGCATCAAGGTTCGCTTCAACCAAGAGATCACCAGCAGCAACAGTTTGTCCTTCAGTAACTTTAACCTCAAATGGTTTACCTTCAAGACTAACAGTATCAAGTCCTATGTGAACCAAAACTTCAAGTCCATTGTCTGTTACCAAACCAAGAGCGTGTTTAGTTGGGAAGATGCTTGTCACTTTACCAGCTACTGGTGAAACGATTTTACCGTTTTCTGGTTCTACAGCGAAACCGTCACCCATCATTTTTGTGAGAATACTGGGTCTTTAACATCTTCGATGTTGATAACTTGACCATCAGCAACTGAATGTACTTCGTCAGTCACACCTTTGAAGGTAGCTTCTGCTTTTTGAACAGCAGTCATTTGACTTGGAAGTGTTTCAGGAATAACTTCACCCTGAATCAAGAACGTCTTGAATATCAGATTTCAATACGTCTGCTTTAGGACCATAGATAGCTTGAACCCTTGTCCTTTCATGACAAGACCCATAGCTCCTTCAGCTTTCCATTGTTCTTCAGTTCCGACTTTATCAGCATCTTTAACAGTAACACGGAGACGAGTCATACATGCGTCAACGTCGACGATGTTAGCACGTCCACCAAGAAGGTTGATGATGTTGATAACTTGTGAGCTTGCTGAGCTTGTTCCAGCACTTGCTGAGCCAGCAGATTCTGATGGAGCATCATCACCTTGCTCATAGTTACCGTTACGTCCTGGTGTAGCGTAGTCAAATTTCTTAATCATGAAGTTCGCGATGAAGAACATGATAACACCAAAGAGTACAGTTACCCAAATGAAGTTAACGATATCCATCGCCAAACCAGCGTTAATAGCAAAGTGGTGTACGTGTCAAGAACTCGATAGAACCGAATGAGTGAACACGAAGGTTAACGATATCAGCCATGGCAAAGGCACATCCTTGTACCAAAGCATAAACGATGTAAAGTGGAGTAGCCACGAACATGAACATGTACTCGATTGGCTCTGTTACCCCTGTCAAGAATGTTGCAAGTGCAGTTGCAGTCAACATCCCTTTGTATTGATGTTTTTTATCATCATCGACGTTACGGTAGATGGCTACGACGATACCCATCAAGATACCGAATGAACCGATCATTTGACCAACTTTAAAGCGGGCTGGTGTAACAGATTCAAGAAGGTGTTTGTATTGTTCTGGGTGTGCACCTTTAAGGTTTGCAAGGTCAGTAACCCATGCAAGCCAGAGTGGCTCTTGACCCAAAACTTTAGTACCTTTTGCGGCACCAGTCAATACGTGGTAAGTACCACCCAATTGAGTGTAGTTAATTGGGATAGTCAACATGTGGTGGAGACCAAATGGCAAGAGAAGACGTTCCAAAGTACCGAACAAGAACGGTGCCAAGATTGGAGCAGTTTCTTTTGAGTTGGCAATCCACATACCGAAGCCGTTGATTCCTGATTGGATAACTGGCCATACGATAGCAAGGACGATAGCTGCGATAGCTGAACGAAGAATAACTACGAATGGTACGAAGCGTTTACCATTGAAGAATGACAAAGCTTCTGGCAATTTACGGAAGTTATAGTATTTGTTGTAAGCAGTAGCTCCGATGAAACCAGAGATGATACCTACAAATACACCCATGTTAAGGGCTAGAGCTTCCAAAACACTGATGAAGTAGTCAGATACCTTGATTGATTGACCAAAAATGGTGTGGACTGTAGCAGCCTTTATCAGCAAGAATATCTGAAGTAACACCAAAGATTGAACCAGTCAAACGGTTAATCAAGATAAAGGCAAGACCTGCCGCAAAGGCACCGCCTGCACGTTCCTTAGCCCAGCTACCACCAATGGCAAGGGCGAACAAGATGTGAAGGTTACCGATAACCCCCCAACCAATCTGCTCAAGAAATCCACCAGTAATAACGAGCGGTGCCATGTTTGGATTAATCATGGCAACTGTTTTACCGAGTGAGATCATGAGACCTGCTGCTGGCATAACCGCGATAACAACCATGAGGGCTTTACCGAATTTTTGCCAGAACTCAAAGCCAAATTTTTCTTTTAGCTTATTCATTTCATTTCCTCCTACGTTTTATGCAAACGCTTGCATAACTTATGTAATTATTATAGCATCTTTTTAGGATTTGTAAAGCGTTTTCGTAAACTTTTTTTGAATTTTTTTACAAATTTAAAAAAAACCAGAAAACAGGGGTTACTTGATTATTTTCAAGCCATCAGAACCATCAAAATTGGGATAACAACCATGGTTGCAAGGGTAGTCTCAGTCACCATGATAGCAGCGTAATCACTATCAGCTCCGTAGAGTTTAGCAACCACAGGTGCATTGGTCATGACAGGCATAGCCGACTGGATGATAAAAACTTGCTTCATCAAAGTTGGGAGAGGTGCCCAGTAAACAATGGCAGCCATCAAGAGAGGAGCAACTACAAAGCGCCCTAAAAGAATCAATAGTTGATCTTTTTTAGAATGAGTTGTTTCACACCTGCATTGGATACCGACAAACCGATGAAAATCATAGATAAAGGAGTTGTCAAGCTACCTAAATACTGCAAGTCACTGGCCAGAAAGACCGGTAATTTAATATGAAGAATAACGATAACAAGCCCCAGCATAAAAGCCCATTAGAGGGGGTGAGAAGATCTTTTTCAGACTTGTTTTTAAATCAAATTCTGCCTCTCCCTCCCCATCTCGCTGAATAAGGTAAGTTCCAAGGTCCAGAAAATGTCGTATTACACATATAATAGATAAGAACGTAGGGAATGCTAGCATCGCCGAAAAGGGCTTGATTAATAGGAGCCCCACAAAAATAGTATTCGAATTAAAAAACATGGAAATAAAGAGGCCACGACGCTCCTTTTTCACTGCAAAATGCTAGCCACCGCTGTCGCAATCCCAAGTAAAATCACCATGGAAAGTGCAGGAAAACGCAAATCTGGCAACATTTTAAGTAAATCTGCTGCTGTAAAGCGTTGTGTGATGGTGTAGAGCATGTAACAAGGCAGGGCAATTTGAGTAACTAACTTTGCAATCAGACCACGTGACTTGTCATCAAACCAGCCTTTTTCACCCATAACGAATCCCACTAAAAATCATACCCAAGATGACTAGAATGCCTGATATACTCGTTAAAAAGATTTCCATGTTTTCTCCTTTTTGTTACTGATGCGATTCATGGTGGACAATAGAAAATTTGACTGATTTTTCAGACTCCAAAGCCACCAATATTTTTTAACCGAGTCTCAAAAACCACTTTAGTATATCACAAAAAGAGCTTGATTTCTCAAGCCCTTTTCTTCTATTATTTATTCTGCTTTTAAGAGAGGTTCAAAGATGGATACCAGACCAAAGAAGGCGATGAAGATAAGGGTGATAGTTGCACTGGCTGGTGTTTCCCAATAATAGGAAATAAAGATACCAGAGAGCATACCAATCAAACCAATACCAATAGCCCAGAAAATGACAGACTTGAAGGTTTGACCTATTTTCATACCTATCGCTGCCGGAAGAATCATGATGGTAGAAACCAAAAGTGATCCTGCTGCTGGAATCATTAGGGCAATCGCTATCCCAGTCACAATATTGAAGAGAAGCGACATGAGACGTACTGGCAAGCCATCTACATGAGCAGTGTCCTCGTCAAAGGTCAAAAGATACATAGGACGAATAAATAGTAGCGTCAAGACCAGTACAATAGCCGCAATGACAAAGAGGGCACGCACCTGCTCTGAGCTAATCGTGATAATAGAACCGAAAAGATAGCTATCTAGACTCATGCTACTGCTACCTGCCTTGTTACTAAGAATAAGAGCCACTGCCAATCCCATTGACATGAGGATAGCCGTTGAAATCTCCATATAATGCTTGTAACTGACCCTGAGATATTCCAAGACCAAAGCGGCAATAACCACAACCACAAGAGTCATCCAAGTGGTTGATTGTCCCAAGAAAATCCCAACAGCCACCCCAGCTAGGGACACGTGACTCAAAGGTATCGCTCATCAGACTCTGACGACGAAGAATTAAGAAAAGCCCCAAAATTGGCGAAAAGATACTGATAGCAATCACGGCGAGAATAGCACGTTGCATAAAAATCATAGGCTAATAATTCACTAATCATGTTTGTGCTCCTCTCCATCCTTTTCATGGACATTGAAACAACGCCAAGGCAATTTCTGGTTACGAACTAGATGAATATTACGGTCTGTGTACTCCTTTGACTTCCTCTGGATCGTGGGTAATCATCAAGACAGACTTGCCATGCTTGTGAGCCGAGTGGTGCATGAGTTCATAGAAAGTATTGGCTGTTCCTGCATCCATACCCGTCGTTGGCTCATCCAAGACAAAGATATCTGGATCCGAGGCAAAAAATACGAGCAATAACGGCGTTGCTTTTGCCCACCTGAGAGATGACCAATTTGTTTGTGACGATTTTCCCACATTCCTACAGACTCAAAGGGCACGTTGAACATGCTCCAAGTCGTGCTTAGTCAAACGACGGAACCAGCCCTGGCGAGGATAACGGCCAGACTTAACAAACTCGTAGACCGTGCTTGAAAACCTGCATTAAAGCTGGCAATCTGCTGTGGAAGATAGGCCATGCGAAGCTTTTTACCATCTTTATTGGTTTCAGAGATGGTTACAGTTCCCTTCTTAGGCTTGAGAATTCCTAGGGTAGCCTTAATAAGCGTTGACTTGGCAGCTCCATTTTCCCCAGTTAGGTCACAAACTCCCAGAATCCAAATGATAGTGAATATTGTCCAGAACAGGCTCCGAATCATACTGGAAGCTCAGTCCTTCAACTGTAATATAGCGCATCTTAATCCTCGATTTCTTTCTTCTAATTTCGTCAAGAAACGCCCTATAATCTGACGTTCTTTACTATCAAACTGCTCCAATACAGTGCGATAGACCCTAAAGTCTCTTGGTGGTGTTCCTCATGCTCTTGAGCTATGGGTTGAGCCTTGTGTCAAGACAAAGTAGGTCACGCGCCCATCATCCTTGTCTTTCTTAGCCTCCAACATCCCTCTTTGACCAAGGTCTTAACAGCCTTGGTAACAGCAGCCTGACTGACATTTAAGGTCTTTGCCAACTCCGAATTGGTCTTGCGACCCTCAGCCAAAAGCATGAGAATATGTTCCTGAGTATTAGTCAATTTGACCTGACTACGGCACTGACCAATGAGGAGCTCATGCTGATTTTTCAGCCTTGAGCAAAATCTGATTAATCAATTGATTTACTTGTTCTTCTAGTTCTAGCATTGCTTTCTCCATTTACTTAACCAGTTAATTATATCGAAAATACCAAGGTTTTGCAAGGGAGGACCAAGAAAAAAAGATTAGCAGTTCGCTGTCATCACTATCAAGGAAGAATAAGAGTAAAATAAAAACCTAACCAAGCTGGTTAAGTTTTTATCATGTATATAGATTTATCGTCAAAGTTGCAAAGATTTCTTCAACCTGAGCAACAGACTCGGCACGTGAGACTTCGCCACGAACCTTAGCTGCTCCTGCTGTGCCACGAAGATAGTGTGGTGCCAAACCACGGAATTCACGGACAGCAATCTTTTCACCTTTAAGGTCACCAAACGTTTGAGGTGGTCTTCAGCGATGTCCAGCTTCTTATCAAATGGAAGCTCTGGCAATTCCTCTCCCGTTTCGAAGAAGTGATTGATTTGCGTGAAGATGTATGGGTTGTTCATAGCTGCACGACCCACCATAACGGCATCTACACCAAGTTCTTCAATCATGAGTTTAGCGTCTTGAACGCTACGAACATCACCATTTCCGATAAATGGAATCTTAGTGATAGCCTTAGCAACACGAGCCAGCGTCTCATGGTCACAGTGACCAGTATACATTTGTTCACGGGTACGACCGTGCATAGCAAGGGCAGAAACACCTGCAGACTCAGCCGCAAGAGCATTTTCCACAGCCAAATCACTGTCTGACCAACCTGTACGCATCTTAACAGTCAAAGGAATATCAAGTACTGATGTTACTTCCTTGACGATGTGGTAAATCTTGTCTGGATCCTTGAGCCACTTGGCACCCGCTTCATTTTTAACGACCTTATTGACTGGACAACCCATGTTGATATCAACGATATCAGCCTTGGTATTAGTCTGGATAAAGTCCGCTGCACGCTTCAAGCCCTTCAGCATCACCACCGAAAAGCTGGATAGACATTGGATGCTCATTTTCATCGATATGAAGCATATGAAGAGTTTTTCATTATTGTAGAGGAGCCCTTTTTCAGAAATCATCTCCATTACCACAAGACCAGCACCAAACTCTTTTGCAATGGTACGGAAAGGCAGAGTTGGTCACGCCTGCCATAGGAGCTAGGACTGTTCGGTGAGGAATCTCTACATTTCCAATCATAAAGGATGAATTAAGTTTAGTCATTGATGAGTTCCTCCAAGTCAGCTTCTGAAAATTCATACTTATTTTGGCAGAATTGGCAGATGATTTCAGCACCATGGTCTTCATCTTTAATAGCTTGAAGTTCATCCTTACCAAGTGTCAAGAGGGCATTTTCAAAGCGTTCACGTGAGCAATCGCAGTCAAAACTCAGCTCCCTCTTCAGACAAGCGTTTGAAAGGCTCATCCCATAAATAGCATTCAAGAGAGCTTCGATATGGTCATCAGACTCCAAAAGCGTTGAAATGGCTGGCATCTCTTGGATGCGTTTTTCGTAACGAGCGATTTCTTCCTCGCTAGCCCCTGGTCAAGACCTGAAGCATGAAACCACCAGCAACCTTAACCTTGTCCTCTTCGTCAAGAAGTACATTAAGACCAACAGCAGATGGCGTTTGCTCAGACTCTGTTAAATAATAGGCAAAATCTTCACCAATTTCACCAGAAATAAGTGGTGTTGACGACGTGTAAGGATTACCAGTTCCATAATCGATGATAGAAACAAACTGTCCTTGCCCCATGAAAGGACCCACTAAAACTTCACCAGTCGCTGTTTTCTTGATATCCACACCTGGATTTTGGATGTAGCCCTTAACATGTCCTTTGGTATCAGCTACAGAGATGATATGCCCAAAAGAGCTATTTCCGATAACCTTAACCGTAATTTTGCTTTCACCTTTTTGGTTAGCAGCCAAGATTTGGTTGGCAATAAGGGTACGCCCCAAAGCAACTGTTGATGATGATAATGTATTGTGTTTTTCTTGTGCGGTTCTAACTGTTTCAGTACTATCAAGAACGTAAGCACGGAAAGAACCTGATTCTGAAATTGTTTTTATTAATTTATCCATAGTGTTTCCATTATAACACAAAAAGAGGGTGGAAAAATCGTAAACGCTCGGCGTTTCTCTTCCACACTCTCTATCAAACTACCATGAAAATTCGGACAGTTTTTCCCTCAAACTTGCTATTTTCCTATCGTCAAAATGGTGTTTCTGCCTTATTACAGGTGGCAAATTCTCCAAATACTCAATATAGACGCTGACAAGGAGATTATAGTCATTAGTTGTCAAACGCTTGAGTTGACTATGAATGAAGGCTGTCACCTGATCATACTTTTCCTGAATTAACAAATCATCAATGTAGTCATTTCCATCAATAGTGTGACCTTGCTCGTCCTCCACCTGACCTAAATCAATATCTAGAGTCTCAAATTTAAAAGCCTTACTGACAACATTAGCTGTCCCACGAATCTGATTGAGTAGCCAGTCACTGTTATATACTCCCATATTAGTCCCTCCATTACTTGCTATTCAAATCTATTATATCTTTTTAAATAGCAGTTGTAAACGCTTTCTTGCTCTAACAAATAAAAGGAGGTGACTAAAAATCACCACCTTTTTACAGTCTAATTTAGGCTTCTTCTTTATAATTTTTAGCCTCTGCTTCTGTAGCATAAACAAAATGTCCTGGTCGGATTTCATACATTTGTCTTTTTCCCCATCATTTTCAATAGAGGAATCATAAATCAAATGTTGACGTTTACGCTCTCTTTCTGGGTCTGGTTCTGGAATGGCAGACAATAAACTCTTTTGTATAAGGATGGATCGGATTATGGTAAATCTCATCTGCTGGTCCTACCTCAAGAAGTTTACCCCAATGCATTACACCAATACGATCGGATATATATTTAACCATTGACAAGTCATGTGCAATAAACAAATAAGTTAACCCCTGTTCGTGTTGTAACTTTTGCATCAAATTAACTACTTGTGCTTGAATAGAAACATCTAAAGCAGAGATAGGTTCGTCTGCTACAATAAAATGAGGATTGACCGCTAAAGCACGCGCAATACCAATTCTTTGACGCTGACCACCAGAAAATTCATGAGGATATCTTGATAAGTGATCTTCATTTAATCCCACCAAATTAATAAGTTCTTTAACCTTGGCTTCACGTTCTTCCTTGGATTTAGCCAATTTATGAATATCAATCCCCTCAGCAATAATATCACGAATCTTCATTCGTCCATTAAGACTAGCTTGAGGATCTTGAAAAATCATCTGAGCTGTCTACGGAAATCATGAAGGTCTTTCCCTTTTAAACTTGATATATCATTACCAGCAAAGGTAACAGTACCCGAATCAATATCATAAAGCTTTTAGAATAGAACGCCCAATGGTCGTTTTACCTGAACCAGATTCTCAACTAGGCCGAAAATTTCGCCCTCATAGATATCAAAGCTAACGTCATCAATGGCCTTAACTTCGTTTGATTTTCCTTTATTAAAAGTTAGAGACACATTTTTTAATTCTACTAACTTCTTACGTTCTTGTGTCATCTTATTTCTCCTTCATCTTTGACCATTTTTCCCATCGTTTCAATATTGGTGAAGGAGGGGTTACTTTAGGAGCTCGTTCATCTAAGAGCCATGTTGCTGCAAAATGCGTATCTGATACTTTAAACATTGGCGGTTCTTCCTGATAATCAATATCTAAAGCAAAGGCATTTCCGAGCAGCAAAGGCATCTCCTTTAGAGGATAAAGTAAGTCTGGGGGAGTTCCTGGAATAGCTTCTAGACTACCAGATTCTGTTTCTGTTGTAGGCATTGAGTTAAGAAGCCCCCACGTGTATGGGTGTTTCGGATTGTAGAAAACCTCATCCACAGTACCATATTCCACAATTTTACCGGCATACATTACCGCTACACGATCAGCCATACCAGCGACAACGCCCAAGTCATGAGTAATAAAAATAATAGATGAATTACGCTCTTCTTGAATTTTTTCATAAGATGAAGAATTTGTGCTTGAATCGTTACATCTAAGGCTGTCGTAGGCTCATCAGCAATCAAAATTTCAGGATCTGCCGCTAGAGCAATGGCAATTACTGCTCTTGACGCATTCCTCCTGACCATTGATGAGGATAATCATTTATATGTTCTTCAGCATTAGGTATACCAACATCTTTCATTAATTGTAAAGCCATTTCTAAGGCTTCCTTCTGAGATACCTTGGCATGAAGCATGATAGGCTCAGCAATTTGGTGTCCAATTTTCATAGTAGGGTCAAGGCTGGTCATAGGATCCTGAAAATCATAGCAATATCATTTCCACGAACTTCAACCCAATCTTGCTCCTTCAAGGTTTGCATATTGCGTCCCTTAAAGGTAATTTCTCCAATTACCTCAGCATTTTTTATCTGATAGCCCCATTAGTGTCCTTGTCGTTACAGATTTTCCTGAACCAGACTCACCAACAATCGCTAATGTTTCACCTTTTTTTTAAGTCAAAATTAACATCACGAATCGCTTTTACTTCTCCAGCGTAAGTATGAAAATTAACATGGAGATTTTTTACACTTAAAATCGTTTCTTTCATTATTACGCTCCTATTAGTTTTCTTTTGTTAGATTTAGGGTCAAATGCATCACGCAAAGCCGTCCCCTAAAAGAATGAAGGCAAGAGAGATAAAAACAAGAGCCAAAGCAGGAATAACCACCTGATAAGGGTAGTATTGGAGATTTTCAGACGCATCTGTAATCAACGAACCTAAAGAAGCTGTTGGTGGCTTAACCCCCAAATTGATAGCTGACAGAACTGCTTCATACATAATAGCACTTGGAACTGTCATCATAATTTGAACAATAATGATACCTGAGATATTTGGTAAAAACATGTTAAAAAGCTATCTTAAATTTGTTTTCACCCAAAGCGCGTGAGCTAAAACAAATTCACGTTCTCGATAAGATAAAGTTAAATTGCGTACTTGACGTGCCATAGATGTCCATCCGACAATGGCAATGGATATAATGATTGACATTACACCATTACCCAGAAGTCCTAACATAGTTACTATGACCAAATTAGGGATAGATGAGATGACCTCAATAACACGTTGCATGAAGAGGTCAATTTTCCCACCCAAGAACCCTGACACCAGACCATAGGTCACTCCAATAATCAAATCAATCAAGGTCGCAACAATGGCAATCAAGAGAGAGATACGTATACCAACAATCACACGTTTCGCTAAGCTACGTCCTAGATTATCAGTTCTAAAATAAATTTATCACCTTTTGGAACAGATTGGTCAGAATACACATCATTAGGTTCCGTATTGCCTGAAAACACGATACTACCATTCAGAATGGTAAACTATCTGATATTTTTGGGGGGTAAATTACGATATGTCTTAACTTCATCACCATTAAAACTATTAGCATCCTTGGCTTTAACAAAGAAATTTGATCCAATTGAAAAAGACCAACAGAATCGCTAAAAACCAAAGTGATATGGTCGCCAATTTATTTTTTTTCAGACGTCTCCAAGCATCTTGCGTAAAAGAGAGTCGGTTTTCAATTTTTCTTGTGATTCAGTATTTCCAGCACCAACAAGTTTGAATAGTTGTTTTTCTTCCATGATACTCTCCTTACTTCAGACGGACACGTGGATCCACAAAACTAGTAATGATATCTGTCAATAGGATAGCTACCATAAGCATAACGGCATAAACAATAGTGGTTCCCATAATGACAGGATAATCTTTTTGTTGGAATAGAGGTAACAAACTGTTGGCCAATCCAGGAATTGAGAAAATCTGCTCTATGAGTGCTGAACCTGTTAGGATATTAGCTGCCATTGGACCGAATTAAGGTAAGAACAGGAATCATTGAATTGCGATAAGCATGTCTATTACTAATTTGACGAGCTGTTAAGCCCTGGCCCTAGCTAGTTGAATAAAATCAGTATTCATGGTTTCAATCATTTCACTACGGAAAAAACGGGTAACTTGAGCAAATACTGGAATAAGCCAGAGCTAAAGTAGGTAAAATAGTTTGGCTAAATGAACCCCATCCAGATAAAGGAAGAACTCCCCACTTAAATCCGAGATAATCCAAAAGTAAAAGACCAATAATGAATGAAGGTACTGAAATACCGAGTGTTGATAGCACGCTCAAGATATTATCAATCCAATTATTTTTATTACGCGCTGACACTGCTCCTACAAAAAGACCAGCTAACACCCCAACAACAAGGGCTTGAATACCCAGTTGCGCTGAAACTGCCAAACGCTGACTAATCATCATGCTAACAGGCTGATTAGCAGACTGATAGCTTGTTCCTAAATCACCGTGCAGTACATTCCAAAGATATTGCAAATACTGTTGCCATACAGGCTTATCTAACCCATATTGCTTATTCATAACCGCAATCATATCATTCGTTAATTTGGGATTATTGAATGGTGACCCCGGCATAACCTGCATTAGGAAGAAAGATAGAGTGACAACCACCCATAAGGTAACTAGCAAAATAGCTATCCTTTTCAATAAATATTTCGTCATAAAATTTCCTTTATCTAACCGCCAACGAAAGAAGCTGGGACTAAAGCCGCCAGCTTCTTAGTTCATTTTGTGATAAACGTACATACAGTAGCTGATGAATGTTCTACTTTACTCTGTCATTATAATGATAGCAACTATTTATCTTTATAAGCATAGGTGAAGTCAACATCAAGACCAGTTGAGTTACGTACAAGTCCTTTGATTGAAGGATTTTGCAAACCTTTTGTAAATCGGAAGTAAATCGGATTATACATTGCTTCATCATAAAGTGCTTTTTCAGCAGTTTTATAATCATTTGCAGCAGCTGTTGGATCTAATGCATCAGTTGAAAGTGCTTTTTCATAGGCTGCATCGTATGTAGAGCTATTTGCCTTACCATAGTTATAAGCTGAATTTGAAGTGAACAAGCCATAGAATGTTGATCCTTCTGGATAGTCACCACCCCAAAGAACAAGAGCAACATCAAAGTTTTGATTCTTGGTATCTTCAAGACGTTGTTTGAATGTCACAAATTTTTCTTCAACAGTCAAACCAGGAAGAGCTTTCTCCCAAGTTTCCTTAATGTAATCAACTGCAGCTTTTGAAACAGGTGAATCTGAATCTGCTGTAATTGTCAATTTCAAGTCGCTCAAACCAGCTTCAGCAAGACCTTCTTTAAAGAGCTTAGCTGCTTCTTCCTTGTTATAGCTATAGCCAGGTGCTACATATTTAGATAAATCAGTACCATCAGGTAATTTTTCCAATCCAGTAGGTACAAGACTAGTTGCTGGAACTGAACCTGTATCAACCGCAGCTTCGACAATACCTTTACGATCAGTAGCAAGGTTGAGGGCTTGACGGATTTTAAGATTATCTAGACCTTTAACTTTGCCAGTTTCATTATAGGTCATATAACTTGTTGTTGCTTCTGGAACTGTAACAACATCTTTATTCTTTTATTAGAATTAAAAATTGCTGACGTACTTGAAATGCTTGCAAAGTCAAGTTGACCTTGTTTATACATTTGAACGGCTGTATCAGGTTTCTTAACCGTTTGAATATTGATTGTCTTTGTTTTGACGTGCTTAGCATCCCAATAATTGTCATTTTGACAAGTTTAAAGCTACCACTTGTACCATTCCAATTTTCAACTTTAAAAAGATTCCAGAATAAATTTGTTTATCAGACTTCGTTCCATATTGTTTTCCAGTCTTTTCTACAAATTCCTTATGTTGCGGAACAAAATTTGAGAATGACAAAAGACTCTTAAATTGTGGAGAAAAGGATTTGACAAGGTAAAAGATAACTTTATTACCCTCAGCCTTAACACCCAACTCTTCAACACTCTTCTTACCAGCAATAATATCTGCAGCATTAACAAGGTGAGAATCTGAAGCGAGGTAAGCATATTCAGAAGCTGTAGTAGGATCAACCATACGTTGCCAAGTATAGACAAAGTCCTCAGCAGTAAGTTTAGTACCATCTGAATACTTCAAGTCATCTCTAAAGTAGCTGTATAAGTCAAACCATCGGCCGACACATCAACCTTTTCAGCCAAATCAGGTTGCAACTTACCATTTTATCAACACGGAGCAAGTTGCTTTCTGAATTCCCAATCGCCAAGGCCGAATAGTGGTCTGTATTTTTAGAAACATCAAGTGTCAATATTTCAGTAGGTGTGTACCAGTTAATTTCATCTTTACTTGAGGTTGATTTTTGAACCACAAGCAGCAAGAGAAGTGTTGCAGAAGCCAAAGCAATTACTCCAGTAGCTACAATACTTTTAAAGTTACGTTTCTTAATCATGTTTATAAGAAACCTCCTCCAATAAAAAATTTACTTTCGTGTATAATTATACCTTAAAACATTCTAAAGTAAAGACCTAATTCTGAATAATTCGACAACTCAGTTATGTTTGCCTCTAAAAAAAGACTATAAATATCCAAAAATTGTGCATCTATAGCTCTTCTTTCACAATGCTATAGAATTTTTACAATCAATCAAACAAAAAGGCTAGATGCATATCTTAACCTTATAGTATTTTGGACTAATTCTCAGTTTACTTTGTATTTATACACAAGCTTATTTTTACCCAACTGATCCTTCCATTTCATAACTAATCAAGCGGTTAAGCTCAACAGCATATTCCATTGGAAGTTCTTTGGTAAATGGTTCCACAAATCCCATAACAATCATCTCTGTTGCTTCTTGTTCTGAGAGTCCACGGCTCATGAGGTAGTAGAGTTGCTCTTCAGAAATCTTAGAAACCTTAGCTTCGTGTTCAAGAGCAACTTGTGAATTATGGATTTCGTTGAATGGGATAGTATCTGATTTAGATAAATCATCCATCAAGATCGTATCACATTCAATGTGGGGAACCAGATTTCTTAGAATCCTTGTTGAAAGTGACTTGTCCACGGTAGTCAACCTTACCACCATTACGGGCGATTGATTTAGAGACAATAGATGATGATGTATGTGGCGCATTATGAATCATCTTAGCTCCTGTATCCTGGTGCTGACCAGCATTGGCAAAAAGCTATAGAAAGCATAGTCCCACGTGCACCTTCACCATCTAGGTAAACCGAAGGGTACTTCATTGTTTTCTTAGCACCAAGGTTACCGTCAATCCACTCAACAGTTGCGTTTTTCTTAGCAGTAGCACGTTTAGTTCCCAAGTTGTAGACGCTATCTGACCAGTTTTGGATAGTTGAGTAGCGCATGTAGGCACCATCAAGCGCAAAGATTTCAACGATGGCTGCATGAAGACTGGCTGAAGTATAGGTTGGTGCCGTACAGCCTTCAACATAGTGAACGCTGGCACCTTCATCTACGATGATAAGGGTACGTTCAAACTGAGCAGTCGCTTCGTTATTGATACGGAAGTAGGTTTGAAGTGGAATATCCACCTTGACGCCTTTAGGTACATAAATAAAGGTACCGCCTGACCAGAAGGCAGAGTTAAGGGCCGCAAATTTATTGTCTGTTGGTGGAACCAGTTTTGAGAAGTACTTCTTGAAGAGCTCTGGATGCTCTTTGAGAGCTGAGTCCGTATCTGTAAAGATAATACCCAACTTGTCATACTCTTCTTTCATGTTGTGGTAAACCACTTCTGATTCATACTGAGCTGAAGCCCCTGCCAGGTAAGCACGTTCAGCTTCTGGGATACCAATACGTTCAAAAAGGTTTCCTTGATTTTCTCAGGAACGTCTTCCCAGTCACGAGCAGGTTTGTCTGATGCTTTTTGGAAATATGTCAAGTCATCAAAGTTAATACCAGAAAGGTCTGGCCCCCACTCTTGCATAGGCATTTTGTTAAAGGTTTCTAGTGATTTCAAGCGGAATTCAAGCATCCACTCAGGCTCCTCTTTTTTCAGCAGACATGGCACGGACCACGTCTTCACTGATTCCTTTTCCTGTTGAAAAGACTGGTGTCACATCATCACGGAAACCGTATTTATATTCCCCCAAATCGATGGGTTTTGGTTCTACTTTTTCATTTGTTTCAGTCATAGTATTTTCCTTTATTAAAGGTTTGATTCATGTTTTCCTTTTTGCTTGGGCAAGGAGACTAACTGCTCCTTGACTTCTAAAGCTCGCTTCTCTCTATGGCTTTTGAGCGCATTCCAAGAGAGTGTTGCACATTTGATACGTTGTGGAAATTTAGAAACCCCCGCCAAAAAAGCTTAGCTTCACCTAATTTACCTTCATCTTCATGTTTTCCTTGAATCATAAGAGAGAAAATCTCCGCTAGTTCTAAAGCCTCTGCCTTGGTTTTTCCTAAAACTGCATCCGTCATCATACTTGATGAAGCTGTATAAATAGTACAACCATCACCAGCAAAAGGCAATGTTTTCAATCGCGTCACCATCAAATTTAACTGTCAGATTGATAACATCTCCACAAGTCGGATTATTCAGTTGAAGTTGCTCCACATCTGGTAGGACACCATGATGGTGAGGGCTCTTAGAGTGATCGGCCACAACAGCCATATATAAACTATCTAGTCTAGAGTGCCATTGAAAAACTCCTTCGTCGCAAGAATTGCCTCTACAAGCTTGTCACAATCCTCTTTAGTATTGTAAATATAGAAACTTGCTCGGGCAGCTGATGAGATTCCTAAATGATTAATTAAAGGCTGAGCACAGTGGTGACCTGCACGCACTGCCACTCCTTCATAATCAAGGGCAGTCGCCGCATCATGAGGGTGAAGCCCATCAATATTAAAGGCAATAACACCTGCATGCTGGCTAGGATTCTTCTGGACCGTAGACTGTCAGACCATCAATCGCCTGAAGCTTAGGCAAAAACATAGTCTACCAATTCTTGCTCGTAAGCATGAATATTTTCCATACCTAAAGCAGAGAGGTAGTCCACAGCTCCCAAAGAGCAATAGCCCCCCGCAATGTTAGAGTGTACCAGCCTCAAATTTCAAGGCAATTTCCTTCCAAGTGGCTTCCTGTTCGTAAACAAAATCAATCATCTCACCACCAATTCAATAGGATTCATCTGGTTAAGAATCTCTTCCTTGCCGTAAGAACCCCAATCCCTGTTGGATACCCTAACATCTTATGGCCAGAAAGGGTAAAAGAAATCACAATCAAATCCTGAACATCAATGGCCATGTGGGGCGCCGATTGGGCACCATCCACCCACCATATAGGCACCAACTTTGGTGGGCGAGCTTGGCAATTTCTTTGACAGGATTGATGCAGCCTAAAACGTTAGAGACCTGAGCTAGACTGACAAATTTTGTCTTTTCAGTAATCTTGTTGGCCAAATCTTCCATATCCAATTGGCCATCTTTCAAAGTAGGCGTAAACAAGTTTAGCCCCCGTCTTCTTACAAGCTTCCTGCCCAAGTAATGATATTCGAGTGAGGTGTTCCATAATTGAAATAACCACCTCATCTCCTGGCTCAAGAACCTGCTCTGCAAAACGACCAACCCAATTAAGCCCAGTTGTCGTTCCACGGGTAAAAGGACCTCTTTGGTTGATTTGCATTGATAAACTGACGAAGCTTTTACGACTAGCTTCGTAAGCAGCTGTTACGCTCAGCTAAGGTGCACACCACGGTGAACATTGGCATTGTCCTCATGATAGTAGGCCATGAGGTGTCCAAAACTACTTGAGGCTTCTGAGTCGTTGCTGCATTATCCAAGTATACCAAAGGTTCATCATTAACTACCTGATCTAAAATGGCAAAATCTTGTCGAATCTTATAGGCATCTAAAAGCTGACATCTTATCTCCCTATCTAGATATATCATAGGTTAGACTATCTGCGTCGATAGTTCCTAACGTTTGTTTAGTTTTTGTATCAGTTACAGAAATCATTTCATCGCGCACTTCTTTAACTGGATTTTCGGTAATAACCGCTCTAAGAAACCGCGAATAACCAAACGTTCTGCAGTGTCTTGATCAAGTCCACGACTCATGAGGTAATACATATCCTCTGGATCCTGACCGATTGAAGCTAGCATGCCCTGCTGTAACTTCATTTTCGTCAATCAAGAGAATTGGGTTAGCGTCTGAACGTGCCTTGTCCAGAAAGCATAAGCACACGGCTTTCTTGTTGTGCATCAGCACCCTTAGCACCTTTAACAATGTGACCAATACCATTGAAAGTCAAGTACCACGTTCCAAGATAACACCATGTTGTAGGATGTATACCCACAGAGTTGTTACCATAGTTCGTTACACAGTATCAATTCCTTGAACCTGACGACCTGATGAAAGACCAATAACTTTAAAGATTGGCATGGCTTCCATTACCAATCAAGTCACTATCAAAGTCAGCAATAACATTACCTTCGTTCATGATCGAGAGCCCAGTCAATGCTTGCATCACGACCGATACGACCACGACGACTAATATAAGTTGTGACGTTTTCACCCAAACGGTCAATAGCCGCAAACTTAACTTGTGCACCGTCTTGAGCAATGACTTCAACCGAAATGTTGGCACTAGCTTTTTCAGTCGCTTCACCTAGCGTTTCAAAGCGCTCAAGGTAAGTCAATTTACTGTTTTTACCAGCCACGATCAAAACGTGTTTGTTAAATGGAACATTTGAAGTTCCATCTTGGTAAAAATAGCTTTCAACTGGCAAGTCAATTTCAACATTATCTGGTACATAAAGGACTGCTGCACTATTGAAATAAGCATAGTTATAAGCTGCCAATTTGTCCTCATCGTAGGCCACAGCCTTACCAAAGAAGGCTTCAACGACTTCTGGGATTTCCTCAAGAGCAGTCGTAAGATCTGTAAAGACCACACCTTGGCTAATCAAGTCAGCTGGCAATTGTTCAAGAACAGTATTTGTTCCTACTTGGACCAATTTAGGGTTGTTTCAAGCGCTGTAAAATCAGGCACATTTGCTGATGGTTCATTTTCAGTAATCGTTCCATCACCGAGATTCCAACGGTGGAATTTAACACACTCAATTTTTGGAAGAGCCAAACTTTCAAGCTTATCAAAGGCTGCTTGACGAAGGGCTTGCAACCAAAGTGGCTCTGCTTTTTGCTTGTGAAAAAGCGACAATAGATTCTTTTGACATAGGTTACTCCTTTTCTAGTTATTTCGAGTAACAGACTTACGCTTCTTCGTGGTACTCGTAACCGAGCTCTTCAGCGATTTTCGCATAACCTTCTTGCTCAAGACGAGCAGCCAATTCAGGACCGCCTGAAAGAACCACTTTACCTTCCATCATCACGTGTACGACATCTGGAGTGATGTAGTTCAAGAGACGTTGGTAGTGAGTGATAATCATGGCACCAAAGCCTTCGCCACGCATAGCGTTAACCCTTTTGAAACTACTTTTAGGGCATCGATATCAAGACCTGAGTCAATCTCATCGAGAAGAGCAAACTTAGGTTCCAACATGAGCAATTGAAGAATTTCGTTACGCTTTTTTCTCACCACCTGAGAAACCTTCATTAAGGTAACGCTCAGCCATTTCTTCACGCATACCAAGCAATTCCATCTTTTCATCCAATTTAGTGATGAAATCAAGAACAGAAATCTTTTTCGTCATCTTCTTTACCAGCGTTCATAGCCGCACGGATGAACTCAGCGTTTGTGATTCCTGGGATTTCAGCTGGGATATTGCATAGCAAGGAAAAGACCTAGGCGTGCACGTTCGTCAACTTCCAAGTCAAGGATGCTTTCGCCATCAAAAAGGATGTCCCCTTCTGTGATTTCATAGTTTGGATTACCCATGATAGCAGCTGAAAGGGTAGATTTACCAGTTCCGTTAGGACCCATGATAGCAGCAATCTCACCAGTTTTTAAGAGTCAAATTAAGACCCTTCAAGATTTCTTTATCTTCAACAGAAACATGAAGATTTTTTGATTTCAAGTACAGACATTGTATACTCCTTTTCATATATACAGCGAGCAGTCGCTCGCTAAATTGCATTATTTTTTGAAAATAGTCTTGCTATTTTCTGGAAAAAAAAAGAGAACTTCCATTTTCCTTAATTAGAGTCATTATAACAAAAAGCCATTACTTGGCTTTTCAAATGTTTAATTTTTTTCGCCCTTGCTTCCATTTTAACATGGTTGCTTGGCGATAATCGCTATTCCCGATAAATTTTCAGGAAATTGAAGAGAGGTGTTCGACCAACACCCCAAATCTCAAGCCCTTCAATCAGAATTTCCATTCCCAGAAGTAAACTCAAGAGTAAGAGAATACCACCAAGACGGCTAGAAACGTTTAACAAGAGGGCAATCAATGAAAAGAGGATAGCGATGGCATAAACCACCAGAACCGCTCCTCGATGAGTGAAGCCCATGGCTAGAAGGCGATGATGCAAGTGCATCTTGTCAGCCTCCATGGCTGGGCGCCCTGACAATTTACGGCGGACAATAGCTACCACTGTGTCAACAATAGGCACTCCAAGGATAATAACAGGTGACAAAATAGCCACTGCAGTTGCATTTTTCAATCCTTGCAATGACAAGACACCAATCATAAAGCCAATAAAGAGCGCCCCCGTATCACCTAGATAGATAATTGCTGGATGATAATTGTAAGGGAAGAAGCCCATAATGGCAGCCACCAAGACAAAAGATAGTCATGGTCAAGAAAATATCAGTATCATAGAGGAAGAAATAAGAGATCACCCCCCATAGTCATAAGGGAAATGATAGAAACTCCTCCAACCAAGCCATCCAAACCATCAATCAGATTAATGGCATTGGTGATGGCCGCAATCCATAACACCGTTAAAATCAAAGGTCAGGACCGGTCCAAAATGAATCATAGGACCACCAAATGGAATCTTAAAGCTATCAAATCGGAAGTCTGTAAAAGCCCAAACGATAACAGCTCCAATAACAATACCAAGCATCTTAGGTAGAGGCTTTAATTCCAAGATATCATCAATGAAACCAGTCAGAGCCACGACAGATCCCTCCCACAACAACCGGCAAAGATGTACCTGACGTAGGAAACATGCCAGATATCCTTATGGATAATCATAGGCATAAAGACCAAGGTCGCTAGTACAAAGGCCAACAAAATAGCTAGACCACCAGCACTAGGCATTGGCTTTTTTTATTGATACGTCTTGCATTGGGATTGTCAACCGCTCCGACACGTAAGGCCAAAGAGCGTACCAACGGAGTCGCCACAATGGCGATCAAAAAGGTCCCAATCAAAACGAATATATAATTAATGGTCCAAGGCATGTCTTAGCTCCATTTCGTTGCTTGTAGTACCGGTAAGGCGTCCTCTTCCATCAAAATTGTTGCATGCTCTTGCAGGTAGGCACGTGTTCGGTCTGCCACATTCGCATATTCAAGAAAACGCGCATACATATTGTTCGCGTAATAATCAGGCTCATCAGCCAAGTAAAGAAGGATTGTCATATAGTAGACATCCCCAAGTTTATAAAGCTCAGAACCTTCAACAGGCACATCCTTCAAGCCTTGCGTAAAGGTCACTACTTGATCAAAGTCAGAGAAGGCCAAGACATAGTGGGTATAGTCTTCACGAATATTTTCTTCGGGCACTTCCTTGGTAGGCTCTGTCATAGCCTTATCAACCTCTTCAAGGTCTTCTCAAGTTCTTCGAGCTTATGGTGTGCTTCGATATCCCCCTTGTCCATAAAGTTACCTTCAAGAGCCTTGAGGAACTCTTCTGGAGAAAGCCCTGAGTAGTCGTCCATATCTGACAAATCGTTGAAATCAAGGTCTTCCTTAAGATCTGATTTAGTCACAAAGACATCCACACGATCCTTGCGTGGCGTGACACGGAAGCTCAGCATCCCACTATTTTTAAAGTTATCAGGCAAGTCCAACTCATCCATGACAGTGTAGAAAAATTCCTCTGTTTTTCCTGGGGAATCAAGAAATCTCTTCAATTCCATACCATGTTCTTCAAGATCTTCCATGGTAATCATGATTTTTTAGAGTTGTCTCGTTTATTTGTTTCATTTCCATATGTAAAAAACCTCACGAGTAGTTATTTCATTATACTAGAAAAGCCAAGAGATAGCAATTTCTGAGCAAGTTTGAGTCTTATTTTGGAAAGGATTTCTAAAAAACTTCTTAATACTAACAAAATCTTGTATTTCCCTATTTATACCTGTCATCTTCCTAGATTGGAGTATAATAAAAGTGAAGATATACATGGAGGTGATGACCATGACTGCCTATAAAAAAGGTGACTTCGAACTAGCAATACTGCAAGAATAACGAGTTTTTTGACGCTCTTTCTCTATTTGTCAGGACAACCTTATCAAGTAAACAAATCTACCTTTCTTACGGGACTAATTGTCGCCATCATACTAGCAACTGCTCCCATTTACGACGATAACCGTTTATCGCTCAAACAGCAATCACTGCTCCACTTCTCTATCATGTGTGTTACCATCCTTCCAATCCTCTGTTTGTCCGGATGGTATCCCCTTGCATAATGTCGTGGACTTCTTGAAAATCCTAGCTAGCTTCTTAACTTGTGGACTAGTCCTATGGTTGCTGGATTATCTCATCTTTGGAAAACTTATCCACAAATGATTTCAAAACCAGATAAAAAGGACTCCAATTGAAGTCCTTTTCAGTTTACTTAACAGTAATTATCCGAAAATAAGTTTAACTGCTCCATAGAAGCACAATAATACCAAGTACGATACGGTATTTTCCGAAAACTGTGAAATCATGTTTCTTAATATAGTTCATTAAGAAGCGAATCACAAATAGGCTGACAAGAAAGGCGGTCACACTAGCTACCAATAGAATGGCCGCTTGGCCACCAGTCAAGGTGTTCCCATCAATAAAATACTTAACTGCCTTAAGCCCACTATAACCAAACATCGTTGGAATACCAGAGGAAGAATGTAAAGTCAGCTGCTACGCTACGACTAGTACCAACGATGATACCCCCAGAATAGTAGCACCTGAACGGCTTGTCCCTGGAATGATACTCAAGACTTGGAAAAGACCAATATAGAAAGCCGTCTTGTAAGACATACGTGCCAAATCCGTTACCTTAGGCTCTACACGTCGATTGCGGTCCTCAATCCAAATAAAGGCAATCCCGTAGACCACCAACATGATAGCTACTACAAAGAAATTACTGAGATGGCCTCCATCCAGTCATCTAAAAAGAAGCCCAAAGAAGGCTGAAGGAATACAGGCAATGACCACCTTAAGCCAAAGCTGCCAAGTCAACTGCACTTCACGTGCTGTCTTACCAGGTTGGAAGGGATTCAAGCGTTTAAAGTAAATGACCATAACCGCAAGAATAGCACCAAGTTGGATAACGATATTAAACATATCGATGAAGTCTTTTACTTTGTCTCAAGTTCAAGAATTCATTCACCAAAATCAAGTGACCTGTAGATGAAATAGGTAGCCACTCTGTGATTCCTTCGACAATCCCAAGAAAGACTGCTTTTAGTAATTCAATAATAAATTGTGCCGTTTGCATAATTATCTCCGTTTTAAAATGCTAGCCCTCATCACACCAAAAATGATTAAGGCTCCAAATCATCCTTCCCATTATATCAAATTACAACTTGTATTTAAAGACAATCCTGATATACAGGTTTTTCTAATCCCAACTTATTGTCATTAATCCTAATTTCCTGTAAAATAGTAAAGTATGACATTTTTATAGGAGACATTGTTTCAATGAAAAAATTATTGTAGCCTGCTTTGCAGCGCTCCTCCTCGTTTTTGGCGGATTATCAAGCGCTCAAGCAGACGAGTATCTCCGTGTGGGTATGGAAGCTGCCTATGCACCTTTCAACTGGACACAGGATGATAACTCAAACGGAGCCGTTCCAATCGAAGGTACCAAACAGTATGCCAACGGTTACGACGTGCAAATCGCTAAAAAATCGCTGAAGCTCAAGGGAAGAAACCCTTGGTGGTTAAAACAGCTTGGACAGGTTTGATTCCTGCCCTCACTTCCGGCAAGATCGATATGATTATCGCTGGTATGAGTCCAACAGCTGAACGTCGTCAAGAAATTGACTTTTCAGATAGCTATTACCGAAGTGAGCCTGTTATGGTTGTTAGCTCTGATGGTGATTATGCTAAGGCTAAGAGTCTCAAGGATTTCAAGGATGCTAAAATCACAGCTCAACAAGGGGTTTATCTCTATAATTTGATTGACCAAATCCCAGACGTCAGCAAACAAACAGCTATGGGAGACTTCGGTGCTATGCGCCAAGCCCCTTGCATCTGGTATCATCGATGGTTATGTTTCAGAGCGTCCTGAAGCAAAAACTGCCGAAGAAGCTAGCTCAAAATATAAGATGATTACGCTTAAAGATGGTGGTTTCCAGGTTTCAGACGATGACGTCTCCTTGGCCGTCGGCCTTCGCAAAGGAGACAGCCAACAAATGGAGCAAGTCAATAAGGTCCTTGCTGGAATCAGCCAAGAGGAACGTGTCAAACTGATGGATCACATCATTGGCATCCAACCTGCAGATAAGACTGATGAGGCTAAAAAGGAAACTTCTTTAGTCAGATGAGCAATATCATCGCTAAGAACTGGCCACAATTCCTACGTGGTACAGGAATTACCCTTCTTATCTCAATTATCGGTACAGTTGTAGGTACTTTCATCGGTCTTATGATTGGTGTTTACCGCACAGCTCCTAAGGCTGCTAATAAATTTGTAGCCTTGATCCAAAAACTCTTCGGTTGGGTGCTTAATGTCTATATCGAAGGTTTTCCGTGGTACACCAATGATTGTACAATCTATGGTTATCTACTACGGTACTGCCCAGGCCTTTGGTATCAATATTGACCGTACCCTAGCAGCTGTCTTCATCGTTTCTATCAACACCGGAGCCTACATGAGTGAAATCGTTCGTGGTGGTATCTTCGCTGTAGATAAAGGACAATTTGAAGCTGCATCTGCTCTTGATTTACCCACGGTCAAACCATGCGTAAGATTGTTCTTCACAGGTTATCCGTAACATCTTGCCAGCTACTGGTAATGAGTTCGTTATCAATATCAAGGATACCTCTGTTTTGAACGTTATCTCTGTTGTGGAACTTTACTTCGCTGGTAACACTGTCGCAAGCCAAACTTATCAATACTTCCAAACATTCTTTGTTATCGCAGCAATCTACTTTGTCCTTACCTTCACAGTGACACGCATCTTGCGTTATGTAGAACGCCGTTTGGATCAAGATACTTACACACAAGGAGGGGTTCACTAATGACTGAGACGATTTTAGAAATTAAAAACCTCAAAAATCATACGGAAAAAATGAAGTCCTCAAAGATATCTCCCTCAGCGTCAAAAAGGGTGAGGTTATCTCAATTATTGGTTCTTCAGGTTCAGGGAAATCAACCTTCCTTCGCTCTATTAACCTACTCGAATCACCTTCAGGTGGTGAAATCCTCTATCATGGGGACAACGTCCTTGAAAAAGGTTACGACCTCACTACCTATCGTGAAAAACTCGGTATGGTTTTCCAATCCTTCAACCTCTTTGAAAACCTTAATGTCTTGGAAAATGCTATCGTAGCTCAAACAACTGTTCTCAAACGTGACCGTAAAGAAGCTGAAAGCATCGCCAAAGCTAACTTGGAGAAAGTTGGTATGGGGAACAATACTGGAAAGCTAAACCAAAACAACTTTCAGGGGGACAAAAACAACGTGTAGCAATCGCTCGTGCCCTCTCTGTTGATCCAGAAGCCATCCTCTTTGACGAACCAACTTCAGCCCTTGACCCAGAAATGGTGGGGAAGTACTCAAGACTATGCAGGAGCTATCCGAAACTGGTTTGACCATGATTATCGTTACCCATGAAATGGAGTTCGCACGTGATGTTTCAGACCGTGTCATCTTCATGGATAAAGGGGTAATCGCTGAACAAGGTAGCCCAGAACAAATCTTTGAAAATCCTAAAGAAGAACGTACTAAGGAATTCCTCAAACGTTTCTTAGGTTAAAAACGAAAAAGTTAAGGTTTCGACCTTAACTTTTTAGATTCTTGATATATAAAAAAAAACGGCAGTTGCCGTTTTTTGTCTATAATTAGTTACGACGTGTACGTCTGTCAACGAAACCAAGGAAGGCCAATAGTGTCATGAAGAGACCTACAAGACTGAATCCTACTGCAGTTGACTCACCTGTTTTCTGGCAAGCTGTCTGTTTCTTGTACAGGAGCTTGTTTCTCTGCTTTTGCTTGACCATAATTTACAGGAATTTGAGCCGCCGTTTGAGCTGCTTTTTCTTGTGTTGTGAAAGCAACAACTTTACCATCTACATCGTAAACAGGTACTGGTGTAAGACCTTTAGAGATGATGTTAGCATACTCTTTAGCCAATTGTGTTTGAAGCTCTTTGTCTGCCTTAGCTTTCATATAGTTATCGAAAGCTGTTTGAACAGTCGTGTATTCGCTCGTTAATTTATCACGTTTAGCTGACAATTCAACAAGTTTCGCACGTTCAGTTGAAAGAGCACCTTTGGCTGCAGTAAGTTTAGCAAAGGCTGTTGCACGTTCTGCTTTAGCCTTAGCTAGGTTACCTGAAGCATTTGTAAGGGCTGCTACACGGTTCTTAGCAGCAGTCAAGGCTCCTTGGTTAGCTTGTGTCAATGCTACTTGTTTCTTAGCAGTATCTTGCTTAGCAGCGTTGTAGGCATTTGTCAAACGTTGCAAGGTTGCAGAACTTGTCGCAAGTTTATCTTTAGCTGTTTTAAGCTCTGCTTGTTTTTTCATCAAGAGTTGCTTGAGCTTTGCTAAGGGCTGCTGCTTTTTCCTGTGCGTTAGCATTAAGGTTTTCAACTGCAGCGTTAGCTTTTCCAATTCTGATTTAGCAGTCGCAAGGGCTGCTTGTTTTTCAGAAAGGTTATTCTGAGCAGCTGCCAACTTGCTTGCAGTCGCTTTAAGTGCTGCAAGTTCTGATTGAGTATTCTTAAGTTTAAGAGTTGCTGACTCAGAAGCAGCTTTCTTGCTAGCCAAATCACTTTGAGCTTGATCGTTAGCTTGCTTAGCAGCTTCATAAGCTGTTTTGCAGCAGCAAGATTTGCATTTGAAGATGATTGAGATTGGTTACCTTCATATGGGTTAGCAATCTTAGTTGTGTCAATCAAAAGCTACTATCAGAAGCGATAGAATTTTTATTGACATTGTTTACGTGAACGTTAAAGGCACCGGCAACAACACTGATGTCTGTACCAATGTAAGCCTCACCACCATCTGCTGTAAGTCAGAGATAGAACGAGCATGGTTCCCTCATTACCATTAAACATGAAGTCGAGCATAGCTTCATAGACATATTTCTTAATGTCGTTAAGGTAAATGGTCTGTCAAACCTTGCCATGTATTAAGGTTTTCACCAATACTTACACTATTAAATGACTTACCAGCACGGTCAAGGGCGGTCACTATCATGTCGTTGATGGGTATATTTGCTTCCCAACCCCAGTTATCTGCTACATAACCATCTGAAACACGATCAGCTGCAAGAACACTACCTTTTGAAACAGATGTTTTGAGTTGTACCAAAGGCTGTACGAATTTGGTTAATCAAACTTGAAGCATACAATGACAAATCTGTAATTTGAGCTTCACTAAGGTTATTCAAATCACTAATTTTAACATTTTTATCCGCTTCATTATCTTGATAACTATTGTTACCACGATCACGTTTATTAACGTTCTTCAAGACTTGTTCAGCTTGAGCTTTTCTGCTGCGGTCGCTGTTTTTAGACTCATGAATCTTAAGAGCATTGACATACTCTTGTGACACTGAGAATTTTTTGACGAACATTAGCTGTTGAAGTTGTTGAAGATTCTGCTTTTTCTTAGCTGCTTCAGCGGCTGCAAGGCGGCTGCCTTTTCATTAGCTACTGTTTGAGCAGTCTCATAAGCTGCTTTAGCTTGGTTTGCTGCATTTTGGTCTGCAGTCAATTGCCCTTCTTTAGCTGAAATAGCAGTAGCTTTTTCTTTATCAGCTGCCTGAGCGGCTGCCAATTCTTCTTGAGCTTTTTCTCAGCTACTGTTGCAGCGTCAAAAACTGATTGTGCTTTAGCTTGGTTAGAAGCTGCCTCAGAAGCGCTAGAACCATTAAGAGCTGCTTTAGCAGCATCTACTGATTTTTGAGCATTAGCAACTTCAGTAGCTTTAGCATTGACATTAAGCTTGATCTGTATTAACGACAGCTTGCTGTTTGTCTGCTGCATCTTTAGCAGTTTTTCTGCTGATTGAGCTGTTTCGACTGCTGACTTAGCTTCCTTAGCCGCATTTTCCGCAGTAGTTACTTGACCTTGAGCGGCAGCAATAGTTTCTGGACTTGCTTCATCGGCTGCTGTTTGTGCCTTTTGCAAGTTAGCATCTGCGGTCGCTAGATTTGCTTGGGCCTGGTTGGCAACTGCTTCATGATTAGCAACTACTGACTCTTGTTGCGATACTGCTTGATTTGCAGCGCTGGCGTTCTCTAGCCCGCTTCGACTTGGGCTTGAGTTGGGACAGCTTGTGTAGCTGTCGATGATACTGATGCTGTTGTTGAGGCTTGATCATTTGTCGTTACCTCATCAGCTTTAGCAACTGTAGCAGAAACTGCAAGTGCTGCAATTCAGCTGTCGCCAAAACCTTTTTATTCATAAGACGAACTCCTTTTTATGTTAAAAATTCACTACTATATAATAACATTTTAATAATCCTGAAACAAGATGCTGACTCTAATTTTTAAAATTTAATTATTTTATAAGCTTTCATAGCCTGTTTACAAAAATCATTAAATTGTTAGTCAAAATAGAGTTGCTGTTTCAAAGTCCTTTTTTAGTCTTTGATTCTGCCTTATCCTTTTATTCTATCAAAACTTCGTTACAGTTTCTTAACTTTCTTTAAACGTTTTTTTGATATAATGTGTACTCATCATATGCAAATGGAGGAGCAAAGTGGCAAAAAACATTAAAAACATTGAGTAACATCTTACTAGGAATGCTCTCACTGGCCTTGTCTTATTGGTTTTATAGGGGACATCTCGAACAGTACGTTCATTACATCGCCCATTATGGCTCCTACTTTCAAGTCTTACTCAACCTAGTCATTATTGTCCTACTGAGTTACTTTGTCTACGCTTTTTTTGAAACTCCTTCTAACTAGAAAACTGAAAAAACAGACGTTGCTCCTACTCTACTTCATTTACTTTCTTGCTCTCTTCTACCTACTTTTCTTGAAAAACATTGGTACCCAAAAGGTCTCTCACTTAACCCCCTTTCCTTCGCTCGGGAATTATACTGGGGCAGCCACTTCGTTCCCATCATGAACCTGTTAATGTTCATCCCTCTGGGTCTCCTCTTTTTCTTCACGATTGAGTAATCTCCTACTCTGTCTCCTTACCCTTTTCTCCGTCGAATCCATTCAGTACTTCGGACATTTGGGAGTCTTTGATTTAGGAGATATCGCCTTAAATATGCTAGGTATCCTTGTCGGAACTGCTATCCATCAACTCCCCCAATTTCAAACAGTTATCAAAAAGATTTTAAGTTAAAAAACTTCCAGAATTAATTTTGGAGTTTTTTGTTCTATTGATTAATCATCGTAAGAAAGTTTTTATAGGAATGCAGCAAAACTGCCCTCTGAATCTAGAGAGCTGTTCTGAACTCGGGCTAAAATCTAGCGAAAAGAAAAACTGCCCCTTCATAGAGCAGTTCCATTTTCGCGTATTCAATTGAACAAGGCCTAAGCACTTGTATCTTGAATTAACGACGAAGTCCAGTGAGCTGATCAACTCACGGTAACGGTTAACGTCTGTGCGGCGAAGGTATGCCAACAAGTTACGACGGTGACCGATTTTTTTCATCAAACCACGGTAAGTAGCGTGGTCTTTTTTTGTGTTGTTTAATGTGTTCGTTAAGGTGGTTGATTTCCCAAGTAAGGACAGCAACTTGAACCTCTACTGAACCAGTGTCACCTTCGTGACGTGCGTATTGTGCAATGATTTCATTTTTTTCTCTTTTGAGATTGCCATGTTTTTTCTCCTTTTTTTGCTCCATCCGAGTCTTAGGATTGGCTCTCCTAAAACCAAGAAAGAGTTGGTTTGTCTTTACGACCTCTCTATTTTAGCTTATCTACTAATCTTTGTCAATCACAAGATTTCACTGATTAAGTTTTTGAAGCTTAGACTTTTTGGTCATTTTTGCATTCAGAAAGAATCCAAAAGGAAAAAGTAGGAAAAGTAGGAAACTTACTATAGCATAGGCTTGGAAAATCCAACTAAAACTTGGAGATATGAGTGCTAACAATTTCAAAACATAAAGGGGAAATGGCTGACCCTAGGTTACAGCCTAAGAGGACATAGGCTGTCGCCTTGTTCAACAGACTTCTAGCAATAGACTCAGAAAGTCGGTTAAAGATAATTGTCAAAACAGTACTATAGAAGAAACCAACACCAACTGAAGATAAAATCAAAATCGGTAAGTTACCAGCCACTGACATCCCAAAGAGACAAACCGCTAACAAGAACATCACTATAGTCAAAAGACGATTTTTTAAAATGTCCTATAAGCGAGGCGAAGCTCAGTCCAGCTACAATTCCAATTCCCTGCTCTAAACTAAGTACTAAAGCTGATTGCCCACTCGCAATGGTCTTACCGGCAACCTGAAATAGAGGCACGCGCAAACTAATCGAAGAATTAATACAGATGACAAATCCTGCTAAAAGAGCCATGCCAATAATCATACCAAAGGTCTTTTTTTGTTCAGAACTTGTTTTCTTTTTGTAATCTGCTTCTTCTCCACCTGCTCCATCGATAGCACAAAAAGGAGGTACATAATCAAAATCACAAAACCAAAACCATAGATAAGAAAGGCAAAGGTCCAATGAATTTTCAGTAATTGTCCAACTAGAAGGGAACAAGAAGCTCCACCAATCAACTCCATGGAGCCACGAATACCTAGCATCTGAACCCGCTCTTTACCTTGATAACGTTGGCTGATGATGGCAATCGCCTTAGCATTGATAAGACCAATCCCCATTCCAAAAGCAATACGTGACAGTAAGACAAGAGGATAGGCTTGTACAAAAAAGGAAAAATCCCAGCACTACTAAGTAAGAGCAATCCAGTCACAATTAGCTGTCTATCACTTAGCCATTTGTCAATAAATGAATTAAGTAAGAGCATCGCGACTACGGAAAATGAAGGGACAGATACTAAAAGCTCCACTTGCGCGGCAGAAAAGGTTGGGCTATAGTAGTCCAACATAGGTGGTAACGCTGTTGAAATCGAAAAGGCCGAAATCAAGAGCAAGGATAGCCCAAGCAGGCTCATTTTTTTCTAAAATTCGTGTCATAATATAGGGATAAGAACATCCTTTCCTTACTTGTCTAATAGTTATTTTTTCATTATAATCTAAGGAGACTTTTTAAAAAATAGGACCTAGGTCCTAAAAAAGGAGATGTATGCGTAATCATACCATAAGACCTCAACTTGACCAGGTCTTTCCACCCCCTACCTCAACCAATTACAGAAAGTCACCTTTCAAAAAGGAACAATTACATTTGCACTCAGGGACAGGATATCACTGAGTTGACCTACATTTTATCAGGTAGGGTAAAAATTGTGCGTTCTCTTCAATGGTAAAGAACATATCCTAGAAACGCTTAACCAGCCTCAAATACTTGGAGACGTTGAACTCATGACCAATCAATTAGCGGGGTCTTCAGTCATTGCTTTAGAAGAGGTTCAAGCAGTTCAGCTCACTTTAAATAATAAAGAAGAGCTCTCAAAGATCCCGTTTTTCTCTATCAAATTGGGCATAACCTAGCCATGGCACTGCATAAACAGGGTATTACTGCCTCAACGAATGCTAGCTACTCTGTCAAAGAGCGTCTGGCCACCCATATTTTGAATATTGAAGAAGAGAATATCTTTCAATTATCGCCATCCATTTTAGCTGCCAGTTTTGGGACTAGCTATCGTCATGTGCAACGAGTCATCAAACAATTTATCAATCAGAGGAATTATTGAAAAAGAAGCTTTTAAGACCTATCGTATTTTAAAGAGACAAACCTTGGAAAAACTGGCTTTTATCGATTAAAAAAGCCTCACTTTAATCCCTTGATGGTTTAATTTTCAACCCTTTTGTGCTATAGTTATAAACAAGTAAATCAAAAGAAAATAGAGGTAAACAAATGGACGCTCAAACCAAAATTATCCGCGCCAGCCATATGATTGATATGAATGATATCATACGCGAAGGCAATCCAACCTTGCGTGCTGTCGCTGAAGACGTAACCCTACCACTTTCAGATGAAGATATTATCCTTGGTGAAAAATGATGCAGTTTCTTCGTAATTCACAGGATCCTGTTATCGCTGAAAAATGGGACTTCGAGGGGTGTTGGTCTTGCAGCACCACAATTAGATATTTCAAAACGCATTATTGCTGTTCTCGTTCCAAATCCTGAAGACGCTGAAGGTAACCCACCAAAAGAAGCATATAGCCTTCAAGAAATCATGTACAACCCTAAAGTAGTTGCCCATTCTGTTCAGGATGCTGCTTTGGGCGATGGCGAAGGATGCCTCTCAGTTGACCGCGATGTTCCTGGTTACGTGGTTCGTCATGCTCGTGTAACTGTTGAATACTTCAACAAAGAAGGCGAAAAGCAACGTGTTAAGCTCCGTGGGTACAACTCAATTGTTGTTCAACATGAAATCGACCATACTAACGGTATCATGTTCTACGACCGCATCAATAAAGACAATCCATTCGCCATCAAAGATGGACTCTTGATTATCGAATAAAAGAAAGCCTCAGTAGCAATACTGAGGTTTTAATTTGAAGATAAGGCATTAGTGCCACTTTATAGCTAAGTCAAAGTAGAAAAGAACCGACTTTCGTCGATTCTTTTTTCATTATCTGAACCTGTCCTCAGACAAGCATATTGTAAAGTGTTTCGTTACCGTGAAGGTTGATATAGCTTGGGTCAAAGGCAGAAAGACGCTCGAGAAGTCCATCATAGTCGTTCTTATCGCTAAGAGCGATACCAATGAGAACTGGGCCTTTTCCCTTTTTATTAGCACGTTTGATGTACTCAAAACGAGTGATATCATCATTTGGTCCCAAGATATCATTTACAAATTCACGAAGGGCACCAGGACGTTGTGGGAAGTTAACCACAAAGTAATGCTTGATGCCATCGTAGATAAGCGCACGTTCTTCCATCTCTGGCATACGGTTAATATCATTGTTACCACCTGAAATGATGCAGACGATGGTTTTTCCTTTAATCTCATCTTTAATCACTTCCAAAGCTGCTACTGATGCTGCACCTGCGGGTTCTGCAATGGTACCAACCTTAGAGTACATATCAATTAGGGTTTCTGAAATCAAGCCTTCATCAACTCCCCAAGAGACGGTCAACATATTTACGTGCAACTTCATAGGTCTTGACACCTACCTTTTGAACAGCAATCCCATCCGCAAACTTATCAATTTCTTCGAGTTTTATAGGATAACCACGGTCAAAGGCAGCACGCATACTACGCGCACCACTAGCCTCAACACCAATAACTTCCATAGATGGTGCCACATCCTTGATATAAGTAGCCACACCAGAGATAAGGCCTCCACCACCTACTGGAACCAAGATACTATCGAAGGAAACACCCTCCTCTTGAGCCTGCTCATAAATTTCATAAGCAACTGTTCCTTGACCCGCTTGGACATTATAATCGTCGAATGGATCAATAAAAGTCATCCCTTCAGACTTGGTATATTCCTGTGCTGCTTGAGCAGAAGCATCAAAGGTATCTCCCACCAATTTGATTGTTACAAACTTGCCACCAAAGAAACGGACTTGACCAATTTTTGAGAGGCGTTGTTACTGGCATAAAGATGGTTGCCGGAATCCTCATCTCGTTACAAGTGTAAGCAACCCCTTGAGCATGGTTGCCGGCTGATGCACAAACCACACCACGCGCCTTATCCTCATCACTCAATTGATGAATAGCATAGTAGGCTCCTCGCAATTTGAAAGAGCGTACCTTTTGCATATTTTCTTTTTAATATAAATGGTCGCCCCGTATTTTTTCAGATAAGTAACGATCAAAATCTAGTGGTGTGCGTTCCACCACGTTTTTTAAGACTTCATTAGCCTTTACGATATCATTTGCAGTAATCATTGGCTCTCCTTTGACACAATATTCAAACCATTTCTATTGTATCACAATTTTCAGAAAAAATAGCAGCCAGTATAAAGAAAACTCCTTGTTTACACAAAGAGTTCTTCTTATTATTTATCAACTTTTTTGACATCAAGAAGTTACGAAGAGCTGCAAGGGTTGCCGCACCTGCAAGGACAATAGCTGTAAGGATAGCTACAGCATGTTCTCCCCACTTGTGAGATTTTTTGCTGTTTTAGCAATTGTAGCCTTAAGGTCTTCAGTTGTTCCTTTTTCACCTGCTTGCGTCGTTGTCTTACTTGCAAGGTTAAGATCTTGACTACCACTGTAAGTATTATCTGACGAAGCTGTATTGACAAGGTCTTGACGGCTACTGCGAGTATAGCTGACATTTGTTGTAATACTATCAATCATCTCAACAATATTTCTGATTGTTGTTGCATCGTACAAGCCACCCTCAGTATCTTTCAAGATAGATACTGCTAATTTTTTCAATAGAAACTTCTGAAGAAGCTGCTACCATAGAGTGAGATTCTGAGCTTGCTGTTTCTGAATATCTTGCATAGTTGCTAAAGAGTGATGCTGCTTCTGTAATCGTTTCAGAAGTACTTGGCAAGGTTTCTGAGACGCGAGGAGCTACAGAGAGTCTATTCCAACTATTGATGTTTTCTGATAGTCCATCAAGGATGACTTCCTCTGATGTGCTTACTGTTTCTGAAATCGCCGAAGTCACTTCTGAAGCGCTCACTTGACTTTCTGATTCTGTCAATGAAAAGCTGGTTCTTCAACTACTTCTGATTCTGAAACGACTGTGCTGATTGAATTCTCTGATTCAGATGCTGAAGTCTCTGAAGTTGATGCTTCTGAGATAATATCAGTTTCTGAGACCTTCGATGATACTGTTGTGCTTTCTGATACTTCTGACGGAGCAACTGAGACAATTGTGCTTGTAGCTTCTGAAACAAGGCTAGTGCTTGCCTGACTCTCTGATTCTGTCAAAGAAGCCACTGGTTCAACTACTGCATGTGATTCTGAAATTGCTGTCGTCGTTGGAGTTGCTGACTCTGAAAGTTGATGCTGCTGAACTATTTTCAGTTTCTGATACTTCCGATGATACTGTTACACTTTCTGATGACGACTGTTGAGGCAGCTGTGCTTGAAGCCTCTGAAACTGGTGTAGTGATTGAATCTGATGCTACTGTACCTTGATCCGTATTAGATACTGAGTTGTCATCTTTCTTATCATGTGCGGTCTCTGACACAGCTATCGCCACTGGAACAGCTGCTGAGTTTACCAACTCGTCAACTGATGGTGCTGGTTTAGTTGTTTCATCGAGTTTAGGAGCTTCAACAGATGGTTTCTTATCAGTTGGAGAACTCTGAATCTTTGTTTACTGTTTGTATTTTCTGATTTAGCTGTTTCTGAGCTTGCTTCAGATGTTACGGTAGTATCTACTTTCTTACCAGCTTGGTTAGTAACTGGTTTCAAGATAACTGGTTCTACCGGTGTTCTGTTGTATCTTCCTTGATATAGAGCATGTTCCAAAGAGTTAGTTTAGGAACTGAAATGACAAGCACTGGTTGACCATTTTCATCTGTTTCAAAGACTTGCTTGTGCCTTCTTCATGTTTGAAGTTGCCCAATCATCTGGTGACGTCACATAGACTTGATTGGCAATTTTAGCAGCTTCTTGAGCTGTTTTACCTGCTAGGCTAAGACGAACTGTGAGATTTTCTTGTGCGTCCGGTGTTTTATTGTCCGCATAACCCTCTTCATTATGCCAGCCCGCATTGATGCCCATCATGTTAATCATTTGAACAGTTGAGAAACCTTTTTCCTGATTTAGCAAATGTCCAAACTTGATCTCCTGTCACACCAACAGCATCCTTAGAAAGGATTTCACCAGCCGCATTCTTGGTAGATACAGACTGAGTGCTGTTAGTCACACCCTCACCACGGAGAAGATTTTCATAAGCAGTGATAAACTGTTGGTAATTGTAAAGCTTACGAATAGTGTCCTTAGCTACACTGAGGTATTGCGTTGGGTAATAGGCACTTTGAAGAACGTTAAGGGCTGCATTAGCATTGGCAAGGGCTGCAATGGACATGTGATAGCCACCGGCTGCAGCTACTGTCGCATCTACGAGAAGAGTCGCATCAGCTTGCAATGGCTTACCAGCAAGGGCATCTTTACCAGCACCGTTAGTTGCTTTTCCGCCAGGAACAGTATAGTCAATACCTGGTTCTTCCATGTAGGCACCAACGATAAGTGATTTACCAGTTTTATTGCGTACCATATCGATACGTGCTTTCAAATCACCATAGGCAACCTGCATACGTCCTGGAATAACTGAACCACCATTTGTCCAAAGCTCATTATAAACAACATCTTGACGTGCCTTGGCTAGTTTATCATCATTACCACCATTAACATCATTGATTGTGATGTAGTACTTTTCACCGATGAGGTCTTTCATGGCATTAATAAATGACGCATATGAATCAGACATCATGTGTGAGTCAGCCTGTCTGTGCTGTTACGGTGCTCATAATCAGTCACACGGTTGTCACCAATTGTATCACCTTGCCAACCATCGAATCCCATACGATCCATAGCTGATTTCATGACACCTGCGATGTATTTTTTGCCAATCTGGATTCGCTGGATCATAGTAAACTTGAGTTGGGTTATCACCGATAGTGTAAGTCATCGGTTCACCCTTCTTACCAAAGCTATCGTAGAAGTTATAAGCCAAAGCAGCAAGTGGAAGGGCTGGATTCTTTGGATTTGAATCTGCTGAAATCATGTTATAAAGCATGGCAACAGCACCTGACTTATGAACTTGGTCAACCAATTCTTTAACAGCCTTAGTGTCAACCTGAGTGTGACTCCAGGTATTCCATTTTTGAACAAAGCTATCGACACCTTCTGGGAAAGGATCTGTAGCTTCATTATAAGCATCATAGAAGAAATATGAGTTAATATTCATAGACTTCATGAGCTCAAGCTCTTTACGGTAGGCTTCAAGATTTTTAACAAGAATACTATTTTGATCAGTTGGCGAACCTGCTACGATACCGTAACGTGGGAAAACTGTCCAATCATCTTCAACAGACAAGCCAGCACGCTTGCTTGACAAAAGTACTACCTGATTTATCGTTGACACTGATTGTCACCAAGTAACCTGTATTGTTTGTCAACCACTCTGACGCTACTGTCAAGTTTGAAACCTTAGCTGAAGCTCCTGCCGCTAGCGTGAGGTCAACGTTATCTTGACCAATGATTTCTGAAGCATGTTGAAGTGTCAAGTTGACAGTCATCGTCTTAGTTTCTGCTGTTGGATTAGACACAACAACGGAATAATTAATATCACCATCTGTCTTGCTATAGGCTGCTTTTGTTGTTTCTGGATCTGTCAAGTAGGCATCACCATTCAAGTTTTGCTCTGTCACTTCTGTAACTGGTGTTACTTGAGCAGTTGAATGGCGTCCTGCTTCAGTAGCATTATCAGATGATGACGTGATGGTTTCCACAGCAGCTGACTCAGGAGCTAGTGCTTCACTGGCTACAAGCGTTTCTGAGCTAGCGCTCTCTGCTGGTACAGCTTGTGAAAAGATTGTAGAAGCTGTCGCTGTTGTTGCAGTATCTGTCGTAACAGCAGCAGTTGATGGGCCTACTTCTGTTGTCGCTACTGGAGCAACGGCCTCAGTTGGTACCACCACCAAGTTATCTGCTTCAGTTGTAATAACTGGTTTTGTTGCTTCTGAACTGACCACGTTATCTGCCTTGGCTACCTGATTCATCCCTAGGACACCACCGGCTACAAACAAACCTGATAATAATTTAGTTGACGCTACTTTCTTTGACATATCTCTCTATCCCTCTAAAAAGTTTAAATCACCTCGGCGTTTCAAATTATCACTATTTGTATTTGCATGCTGTAAACTCGAGTTATTTTTAGTTTCATAAAAATCGCTTGGTGTTTCTTATGAAACTAATGTTAACTTAATCTTTTTTGTAAGACAAGGGAATTTCCGGTAATCCTCGTAAACGGTAATTTTTTCATCATGAATGGTCAGGTTTTTTTCAGAAATTTGAGAACAACATTTTCTAATTTCATTAAATATTCACTTGATTCAGTCTACTTAAAATGACAAAAATAAATCCCAAATAATGAAAATCGAGCACCTAAATAGTTCCTGCGAGAGAATAAAAACCACCTCTCACACAAGGCGAAAATGGTTTGTTTATTGATTTTTGGTATCTAAAATAATGGTCACAGGTCCGTCATTGACCAGACTAACCTCCATATCTGCACCAAAGCGGCCTCTTTCTACAGGAACATGAGTTGACAAGGATTGGTTGAAATCGTCATAGAACTGGCTGGCCATGTCAGGCTTTGCAGCTCCCGTAAATGCCGGTCGATTCCCTTTTTCGTATCTGCAAAAGCGTAAACTGAGAAATCGATAAAATCTGGCCGCCAATATCCTTAACAGAAAGATTCATCTTGCCCTCTTCATCTGAAAAAATGCGCATATTGACAATCTTACGAACTGCATATTCTAGGTCCTCTTTGGTGTCCTCTGGACCAACTCCGACCAAGAGTAAGAGGCCCTGCTTGATAGCACCAACCATACAATCCTCAATAGTTACAGAAGCACTTTGCACGCGCTGAATCACAATCTTCATTGCAGTAACTCCTTACCCATTCGTACGTTTAACGCTGTAAACGTCAGGAATAATTTTAATCTTATCCACTAGACCGGTCAATTCAATAAGGTTTGCAATTTCAAAGCTAACGTGAATATTGGCAAACTTCATGTCCTTAGTCGGTTGTGCATTGACCGTAGCAATGCTCTTGGTCGTATTTGACAAGATTTGAAGAACATCATTCAATAGACCAGAACGGTTAAGGCCATAGATGTCAATCTCAGCCAAATAAGATTTATTAGCATTACGTTCATCCCACTCTACTTCGATTAAACGTTGCTCATAACCTTCTTGACTCTTGATATTATTACAATCGGAACGGTGAATAGCAATCCACGGCCCTTGGTGATGTAACCTTCAATCTCATCTCCAGGTACTGGATTACAGCACTTAGCGATACGCATGAGGAGACCAGAGGCACCTTGAATGATGACGCCATTTTCACTCTTAACCTTAAGAACCTCTTTCTTCTCAGTCTTAACTTCGCCACCGTTCATTAGCTCTTCAGCTTCAGCTTTTGCCTTCGCACGCTCTTCCTCACGGCGTTCTTTTCTGTCAGACGATTGAAAACAGCAGCAGCACTAATTTCACCAAAGCCAACAGCGGCATAGAGAGCTTCTTCACTACGCACACTCATACGAGGGAGAATTTCCTCAATATGTTTCTTGTCTAGGTACTTATTGGCAATATAACCATGCTCTTGGAAGTAGGCAATCAAAAGCTCACGACCCTTGGTGATAGAAGCTTCCTTGTCCTGATTTTTAAAGAATTGACGAATTTTATTTCTGGCCTTGGTGGTCTTAACCATCTTAATCCAGTCACGGCTAGGACCAAAGGAATTGGCATTAGTGACAATCTCAACCACATCACCTGTCTTGAGTTTGGCAGTCAAAGGGCACCATACGGCCATTAACCTTAGCACCTGTGGCCTTCTCACCAACTTGGGTATGGATGGCATAGGCAAAGTCAATAGGTCCTGAATCTTTAGGCAATTCCTGAACAGCACCATTTGGCGTAAAGACATAAATACGCTCTGAGAAGATATCCTCCTTAACAGAGTCAACGAACCCCATAGCATCACCATTTGAGGCATCTTGAAGTTCAACAAGATCTTTAATCCAGTTCATTCCCAAAGCAGACTCTTTTCGAATCTACTTTGCCCTTAATCCCTTTCTTGTAAAGCCCAGTGAGCTGCAACCCCGTATTCGGCAACTTGGTGCATCTCCTTAGTACGGATTTGATTTCAATAGGTCCTTTTGGCCCATAAACAGTTGTATGAATGGATTGGTAACCATTTGCTTTAGGGTTAGCAATATAGTCCTTAAAACGACCGGGCATCGGACGCCAGAGTTCATGGATGTATCCCAACATGGCGTAAACGTCACTATGCGTCTCCATGACACAGCGAATAGCAATCAAATCATAGATTTGATCAAAGCGTTTCTTCTTATCACGCATCTTACGATAAATTGAGTAGATGTGCTTTGGACGACCATAAACATCACCAACAAGTCCTTGTTCAGATGTATAGGTCTTGATTTTATCGACAATCTCGTCCACAAGTTCCTCACGTTCACGGCGTTTTTCCTTCATCATGTGGGAAATTTTGTAGAATTCCACCTCGTTAAGGTAACGGAAGGACATATCTTCCAATTCCATTTGATACGACTGATACCCAAACGGTGAGCCAAAGGGAGCATAGATTTCCATGGTTTCACGAGAAATACGCTCTTGCTTGTCCTTACGAAGATGCTTGAGGGTACGCATATTATGTAAACGGTCGGCCAATTTAACCAAGATGACACGGATATCTTAGACATGGCCATAAGCATCTTACGGTGGTTTTCAGCCAACTGCTCCTCGTGGGACTTGTACTCAACCTTACCAAGTTTAGTAACACCATCTACGATATTTCGTACATCCGTACCAAAATCCGTTTCCAAATCATCAAGCGTTTTTCGGTGTCTTCAACGACATCGTGTAAGAAACCACAGGCTACTGTCACTGCATCAAGATGAAGGTCTGCCAAGATACCTGCCACTTGAATAGGGTGAATAATATAAGGTTCTCCTGACTGACGAAATTGCCCACTATGAGCATCTGTCGCATAATGCCAGGCTTTTCAACTAATTTCAAATCATCTGCTGACATGTAGGCCGAGCAAATGTCTAAAATTTCTTCTCCTGTTACATTTTTATCTTTAGCCATGATTTCTTCCTTCGCTTCTTTTAATTAACCTTTATTTTATCACTTTTGTAAGTAAAGAAAAAGAGCTAGATAGGCAATTCTTAATCACAAGGAGCCAACTTGAAAAGCACAACATCTTGTGTTAGAATGATTGAGCAAACACAAGATATAGATAGAAAGAGGACGCTTATGTCTCAACTTACCCTCGTTTATATTAGTCTAAGCGGTATACCCAAAGCTTTGTCAAACGTATGTCTGATTACCTCTCCCTAAATCATGGGATTAATTGCCGCCAAATCAATATTAAAGAGCTTAATCATGAAACCTTCAAGTGGATGAACCCTTTGTCGCACTCTTGCCAACCTACCTTGAAGGTGGAAATGGCGTGGACAATGGAGATGTATCGAAATCCTAACCAATCCACTGGGAGATTTTATCGCAGCCCATGATAACCACAAACGTTGCTTTTGGTATCATCGGTTCTGGTAACCGTAACTTCAATAACCAGTACTGCCTAACCGCCAAACAATACAGTCAACGTTTTGGCTTCCCTATGTTGGGAGACTTCGAGCTACGTGGCACACAGTCCGATATCGAACGTCTAGCACCTATTATCCTAGAAGCACAAAAGAACTTTAACCAACGCTAAAACTAGAGCAAAAAAGCCCATATCAGGGCTTTTTCCTTTGCTTAATTTTTTTCGTGTTTTTTGATTCCAAAGAATCCAGCCAAGGTCATAAGAACCATACCAGCTAAAGTTGCTGACATAGATTCGTCTGAACCAGTGTTTGGCAAGGCCTTAACTGAACTTGAACCTTGAGTTTCTTGCACTTGATCTTGAGGCAAGATAACGACTTGAGAGTTTGACAATTGGATAGCTGGAACAGGTTTAGCCACGCTGGCACCTACAATAGCTTTTGGTGTCTCACGCTTAGTTTGATCCCTGTCTCAGAACCTTTTGGTGACTTCTCAGATTCTTTCTTAGTCGTATCCTCAACTTGATCTGCCTTTTCCTTAACAACAAAGCGGTACTCTGCAAATCCTGCTTGTGTTGATGGTCCTACATAACTAATGGCATCCTGACCAGCAAGGTGGGCACGCGCATTGTCAGATGAAGCAAAACGGATATCTGCATTCGTGATATTAGGAACGAAACTCCAATTTCCATCAGCAGTTGGGTTAATCGTTTTCTCACTAACGATATAATCAATGATTGCCTGACGATTCTCAAGATTGAGGAGACGTTTTTCTGCAGCATCCTTAACACCAGGGAAGTTACCAGTCGCACGATAGTTGTTAGTCACGACAAGGAAAGTCTGATTCAAATCAATGGGTTTACCTTGATAAGTCAAGTCACGAACACGACTAGCATCTGGGTTAACCAACTTACCTTCACGATCGTATTTGTTAGGTTGTGTCAAATCAAACTTATAAGTCAACCCATCAATCACATCGTAATTGTATGAGCGATAGCTACTATTAATGAGTTGTTGTGGCTCTTTACTATTAGGATCAATTTGATTGAACTGTCCTGCAGACATTTCCAACCATTCTTTTATTTGTGCACCAGTCACTCTTGAGTAGGGCAGTAACATTGTCGTGGTAGAGGTCCGCGACATTCTTAATGGCCAATCAATAAGCTGGAATATCGGTATAGTAGGTCGCATCCCCACGAGTCCCCGCCTTGAAAGGTGCTGCAGCTGAGAGGAGTGGAAGATTCGCATCTGCTGTTCCCGCTACTTGTTTTTAGCATACCATAGTTGTGCATTATTAACGATTTGAATAGATGGATCATCCTGAAGCTGAGCAAAGTAGCTAGTGATTGGTGCAGTAGTCTCACCAACTTCCTTACGAACATAGTTGATTGTTCCATTATGATCATGAGCTGCCATGTCAATTAAGTCCTTGTCCGCAACATCTGACTTAGTATCAATCTTTTCAAGCTTGGCCTTACTGTTAACAACTTTCCATTTACCATTCCGTGTAAGTCAATTTGACATCCATGATGCCTAGATGATCCCGAATTTACCAGCCATAACCACAGGTTTCCCATTGATGAGACCATTGACATCATCTACACCAGGGTATTTCGCATAAAAACTTGTACCATCTCCATTTGGGAAATCCGCATGAGAATGCCCTGTCGCAACAGCATCAACACCTTCGATACCAGCAATTTGGTAACCTTCATTTTCCTCATTCTTAGTGTATTCATTGTCACCAATACCAGAGTGAGCAGCAACAAGGATAAAGTCGCTCCTGCAGCCTTCATCTTAGGAACGATAGCCTTAACAGCCTCCATTGGATCGTCAACAGTTACCTTACCTTCAAGGTTGGCCTTATCCCAAACCAAAATTTGTGTTGGAAGGACACCAGTAATACCGATTTTTAGCGTTACCTGTTTGCCGTCCGTATCGGTAAAGGTCTTGTTAACAATCTTATAAGGATTGTAATAGTAATCACCAGTCTGAGCATTACGCACATTAGCATTGATAATGTTAATCTTAGCAGCCTTAACCATACGATCCAAAAATTCTAGACCATAGTTAAACTCGTGGTTTCCAAGCGTTTCGGCATCGTAGCCCAGCATCTCAAAGGCCTTTGTACATAGGGTGAGTCTCACCTTGGGCAACAGGGTCAATCAAAGCCTTATAAGTCCCAAAAGGAGTTCCCTGAATCGTATCCCCACTATCCACTAAGACCGTATTGGGATTAGTTTCACGGGCTTTTTTGATAAGGACAGCAGTTTTAGACAAACCAACTGTTTGAGACGGCTTATCTTGATAATAATCATAGTTAACCAAGTTGGTATGAAGGTCTGTTGTTGACAAAATCTGCATATCAACGGTCTGCCCCTCATGAGCAGGCTCTGTAACAGTTTCAGCCTGTACTGGCACTGCCTGGTGTCACCTGATTGGCATTCGTCAAAACAGCACTGGCTTGACTTGATTGGGTCGTTGAGGTATTAGCTGATGGCTCTGTAGACGCATTTGTCGCTACTGCTGTTGGTGTAGCAGAGACAGTCTCTGTTCCTCCTTGAACAGCTGTTCCCAGAAGTTCCTTGTCCAGATACGGCAACAGCCCACTATCTGCCACAGTTTCGGTAGAAGCAGTTGGTACTGGTGCCGTTGCCTCATCATTTTGACCTAGGACTTGTGGCACAGTCAAGAGAGCAAAGAGGCCCAAAACCACAGCGGATTGAGTCACATAACGATTCGTTTTCATTAAAAATCTTCCCTTTTATAAAAGATAATACAATTATATTAAACCTAAATAAGATTATCAACTTTTTTAGAATTACTCGATTGATTCGTCATACAAAACCAATGAGAAGATTCAATCTTAGCTTAAAAAGTGTCAAATACGAAAAAAAGTTGAACAAGGCCAACTTTCTCTTATTTATTCAATTCTAGGGCATAACTCACACTACTCAAAGCAGAGGAGGTTTCCGTCCGCATAATGCGCGGTCCAAGGCCAATTTTAACGCCACCAGCTTCTTCAAAAGCATCAATCTCAGACGGAGAAATACCACCTTCTGGTCCAAAGATAAAAGAGAATTTTCTGACCACTCTCTACATGAGCCAACTCACGAGCTAGAGTAGCCAACTCGCCTGCTTTGGCTGTTTCCTCATAGGCGATAAAAATCTTATCAAAATTATCTAATTCTGGTAGAAATTCCCCCTTCTTCTCGAACAATCTAACTTCTGGAACACGATTACGCTTGGATTGTTCTGCAGCTCCTAGACCAATTTTGTCAAGCTTATCTTCCTTCTTGGCAAGCTTCTTACCATACCACTTAACTACAGACCAGTCGGCAGGGGCCCAAATAGCCTGAGCTCCAAGCTCTGTTGACTTTTTGTGTCACCAACTCCAGTTTTATCTCCTTGGGAAAACCTGAGGCAATGGTTACAGAAACAGGCATCTCGACAGTCTCATTTAAGTCTTCAATCACTTCAAAGACATATTCTCACGATCAATCACACGAGCCAAGGCGCTTGACACCGTCTTCAAAAACCAAGACAACCTGATCATCCTCTGTTAAACGCATA
>VOFE01001027.1_pt1 | contig 62000 bp, 56 predicted proteins | sample 5384071 | NCBI WGS metagenome assembly VOFE01 (sample SAMN12384724, study PRJNA508395) | human gut metagenome | isolation source: healthy gut D | host: Homo sapiens
TTTCCGCCTGTTGGACAAACTTCCATTCTCCCGACAACAATTCATTCGGTGTTACTTCCAGTACGTCCATTATCTTTTCCAGCGTGTCAAAGGTGGGATAGTTTACCCCTCGTTCAATCTTAGAAAGGCTCTGCATATTGATACCGATGGCGTCCGCAAGCTCCTGCTGTTTCATTTTCCTGTGTTTTCTTATGGTCTGTATGTTCTCCCCTAAAAAATTTATTTTCTTTGTGTCATGCTCCATAACTTCTTATATCTTTTCCTTTCCCGGCTTTTTCGTTCCTTTATAAGCCTATCATACTTATTATAGCCGAAAAAGTCAAGAAAAAGTTCTTGACAAGTAATTCTAACGGCGTTATTATCATGGAGGATATAGTGATTAAGCACAATGAGGTCAATCACACGCTTGAGTAGGCATAGAAAAGAGTTATTTTCGCTTTGATAGCATGAATAGGCATGGACTATCCGACCGAAAACGGTGTTTCTTCCTGTGCCTGCCCCGTTTAGCCACGAGCCTCCCAAAGGCTCGTGAGCGTTAAGAACGGGGCTGGTGCAGGAAGAAAAGGAACGCCGTAGGCGTTCCGTACAGGGCGTATATGTAACACCGCCCTGCGCATACATGTCATAGTACCTAGAAACTGTGATAAATAAAGGACAAAACACGATTTTTACCCCGCAAAAAAACGGGGAGTACGAAAGGAGTAATGCACTATCGCAACACATGAAAATTTATCCGTCAAGATTGATTACATCAGCATTGTCTTTGATACGGCAACGGCAGAAGATGTGATACGGCACATTTTATGCTTGCCGACCGATATTTTTAATGTCTATCCTGCAACGGTCAAATTTAAGACGTATCAGGCGCGTTGGGAAATCGGAGATATTTATGTATCGGGCGACGCAAAAAAGACAGAGGACAACCCACAAGGGCTGGGCTGTTATCTCGTGATGACAGGCAGGGGGTGTGATGATATTTTCCGTATCCTCGATAACAACGGCTTGACCTTTGGGGATATGTTCGGACGCTGTGAAAGGAGATATGGGGCTGGAAACTACCATTTCACAAGGCTGGACGTTGCCATTGACGACAGGAACGAAACGCCGTTCTTTACCATAGAGCAGATAAAGAAGAAATGTGAAAAAGAGGAATTTATCGCCAACAGTGAGGGCTACCATTTTGACGAGAGCAAGTTTGATGATTTTGACACCGCAAAGACCGTCTATATCGGGGCTGGAAAATCGGGGCTTTCCTACCGCTTTTATGACAAGGACAAGGAAGTGTGCGGCAAATACAACAGGACGCTTGATGAAGTCGGGAGTTGGAAACGGACGGAAATGCAACTGCGTGATGAAAAGGCTCATGCCTTTGCTATGGCATTTCAGGCAAGACCGCTGGAGATTGGGGAACTGGCTTTCGGACTGCTGGCGGACAACCTGCGTTTTGTCGTAGCAAACAGGAATGAGAGCAACAAGAGCAGGTGGAAAACGTGCCGTTTCTGGCAACGCTTTTTAGGGGCTGTGGAACTTTTAAAACTCCATGTACCCACACCGCATAATTCCCTTGAAGAAACGCAACAGTGGCTTACAGAGGGTGGTGTCATATCCGCTGTCAAAGGCTTTTACTTCCTCGAATCCCATGACGCTTTAGGTGGGCTGGAACGTGTCGGGGATATGGTAGATAAGGCAAGGTACAGCACTTCCCTTTCCAGCAAGCTGACCGCCCATTTACAGCGGATAGACAGGACAGAATTGATACCCTACGTCCAGTATGACACAAAGAACAGGTAGGGGTGGCATGATGAACGAAAAGATTGATATTCCTGTATGGGAAAAATACACCCTTACCATTGAGGAAGCGTCAAGATACTTCACAATCGGACAGAACAAGCTACGCCGATTGGTAGAAGAAAACCGACACGGCGACTGGTATGTGATGAACGGCAACCGTATCTTGATTAAGAAAAAACAGTTTGAGAAATTTATGGATAAAACAGACGCAATCTAATGCAAAAGAGCCTTGTATGTGATATTATTTCAGTAAGTCATATCAAGGCTCTTTCTTACGAAAGGAGCAGATAAGAAATGTCGGAAAAAAGACGGGACAGTAAAGGTCGCCTCTTAAAGACAGGAGAGAGCCAGCGAGCAGACGGAAGATACTTATACAAATATGTGGACAAGGCAGGAAAGACAAGGTATGCCTATTCATGGAAACTTGTGCCGACAGACCTCGTACCTAAAGGCAAGAGGGACGGGAAATCCCTAAGGGAATTAGAAACGGAGATACAAAGGGATTTACAGGACGGTATCGACACAACAGGCGGAAAAATGACGCTGTGCCAGCTATACGCCAAACAGAACGCCCAGAGAGCCAACGTAAAGGAAAGCACAAGACAGGGCAGGAAAAAGCTCATGCGGACATTAGAGGGCGATATACTGGGGGCTAGGAGCATTGACAGCATACGCCTTTCAGACGCTAAGGAATGGGCGTTACGCATGAAAGACAAGGGCTATGCTTATCAGACCATAAGCAATTATAAACGCTCGTTAAATGCGTCATTCCGCATTGCCATAGCGGACGACCTCGTGAGGAAGAACCCCTTTGATTTCAAGCTGAATGAGGTCATAGAGGACGACAGGACACCACGGCAGGCATTGACCGAGGAACAGGAAGAAAGGCTCTTGTCCTTTGCCAGCAGGGACAGGGTATATAAAAAGTATTATGACGCAATCGTAATACTGTTAAAGACAGGGCTTCGTATCTCGGAACTGTGCGGACTGACAAGGCAGGATATAGACTTTGAAAACGGCGTTATCCATGTAGACCACCAGCTATTATCCAGCAAGGAAACGGGCTATTATATCGAAACACCAAAGACAAAAAGCGGTGTGCGTGATGTTCCCATGAGTGAGGAAGTGAAACAGGCATTTGAGCGTGTCATGGCAAACAAGGCAAAGGCAGAGCCGACAGAGATAGACGGGTACAGTGGTTTCCTCTTTCTGAACGGGAAAGGCTTTCCTATGACGAATGCCTATTATACTTCTACTTTCGCTAATCTGAGAAAGAAATATAACAAGAGCCATGAGGACAGCTTACCAAAGATAACGCCCCATATCCTGCGTCATACGTTCTGTACCAGACTTGCGAACAGGAACATGAACCCTAAGAGTTTACAGTATATCATGGGACACGCAAACATCAGTATCACGCTGAACCTGTACGCCCATGCGTCCATAGAGAACGTCAAGGCAGAATTAAGAAGCATGATAGCTTAAAGTTTTACCACGATATTTACCACGATTGACCGTGAGAAAACGTGATGAAACGTAGCTGTTTGGAAGTATCAGCCGAAAAGAGAAATGCCCGTAAAGCTGATAAAAAAATTTTACCGACTCCTTGGATTGTAATTGCAAAACGTCAAAAAATACGTTATAAATGATTATGTATGCGTATGTAAAAAAGATGTAAAGCAATGAGATGCAAAGGAGATTAGAATGGATATTTTTGGAGTACTGTCCCTGATTGGCGGGTTGGCATTATTCTTATACGGAATGCATGTGATGGGTGCCGGACTGGAGAAGATGTCAGGCGGAAGGCTGGAGCGCATCCTGGAGAATCTGACATCGAATCCGTTAAAAGCGGTACTGCTCGGTGCAGGTGTCACAGCGGTCATACAGTCATCTTCCGCGACGACGGTTATGGTCGTCGGATTTGTAAATTCCGGTATTATGAAGCTTTCACAGGCGATCGGAATCATCATGGGTGCCAATATCGGTACGACGATTACCGCATGGCTGCTCAGCTTGACGGGAATTCAGGGAGACAACCTTTTTATAAATATGTTAAAGCCGACATCGTTCTCACCGATTCTGGCTTTGATCGGTATTATTCTGCTGATGTCCGGCAAGAGCGATAAGAAGAAGATCACCGGAGAGATTCTGCTTGGATTCGTTGTGCTGATGTACGGTATGTCGGCGATGAGTGGTGCGGTGGAGCCGCTTGCGGACGTGCCGGAGTTCACGAACCTGCTTACCATGTTCAAGAATCCGGTGCTTGGAGTGCTTCTGCTACGGCGGTCATCCAGAGTTCTTCCGCTTCTGTCGGTATTTTACAGGCGCTTTCGGTAACCGGCGGATTTACATTTGGCACAGCGATCCCGATTATTCTGGGACAGAACATCGGTACCTGTGTGACGGCAATGCTCTCCGCAATCGGTGCGAACAAGGGTGCAAAGCGTACCGCGTTTGTACATTTATATTTCAACATGATCGGTACGGTTCTTTTCCTGTGCCTGTTTTATCTGGGGAATGCCATTTTCAGCTTCCCGTTTACGAACGACGTCGTAAATGCGGCGGATATTGCGCTGGTTCACAGTATTTTTAATGTATTTACCACTCTGGTTCTGCTTCCGTTTACGAAGGGACTGGAGAAGCTGGCATATCTTACGATTCCGAAGGCAGAGGATGAGAAGAAGACGGCAAACGATGCGTTTGTAATCTTGGACGACAGATTCCTCTCCTCCCCGGCATTTGCGATTGAGCAGTGCCGTTCACTGGTAAGCCAGATGGCGGAGATGACAAGAGATGGATTCCTGGAGGCGATGGACGTGCTGGGCGAGTATTCGGAGGAGAAAGCACAGGATGTCATTGACAAGGAGAACCGGGTCGATGTCTATGACGACAAGATCACCGCATATCTGACGAAGCTGAGCAGTGAGAATCTGTCCTACAAGGACAGCCTACAGGTGACGTCGCTGCTGCACTGCATTACGGATTTTGAGCGTATCTCCGATCACTCGATCAATGTGGTGGAGAGCGTACAGCAGATGCGCAAGGAAAATCTGACGTTTTCCAGGAAGGGCGAAGAAGAGATGAATCTCTACGGTGCAGCAATCCGTGACATTCTGACAAGAACCACGGATGCGTTTGTGAACAACGATCAGGCACTGGCACATACGGTGGAGCCGTTAGAGGAAGTAATTGATGAATTAAATAAAGATGTGAAGAAACATCACATGAAGCGGCTGCGCAAGGGCAAATGCAGTATGGAACTGGGACTGCTCCTGTCGGATCTCGCCATGAATTATGAGCGTGTGGCAGACCACTGTTCCAATATTGCCGTGTACATGATGCAGCTGAAGGATACACAGCTGGAGGAGCACAGTTTTACAGAGCAGCTGGATGAGGCGGAGAGCGCAGAGTTCACCAGACTGCTGGATGAGTTTGGAAGCAAGTACGCGCTGTAGTCTGTATCTTCGATCTGGTGTGCACAGGGAGCTGTGGAAGAGAGGAGAACAATGGCAACCATTTATATTGTGGAAGATGACGTCAACATCCGTGAGATTGAGCGCTATGCGCTGAAGAACAGCGGATATGAAGTGGAGGAATTCGAGAGCGGTGAAAGCCTGTTCAAACGGCTGGAGCGGGCGGTTCCGTCCCTTCTGCTGCTAGACATCATGCTTCCGGATGAAGACGGTCTGGAGATTCTGGGAAAGCTCCGGGCGAATAAAAATACGGCAGCCATTCCGGTCATTATGGTCACCGCAAAGACCAGTGAGCTGGACAAGGTCAAGGGACTGGATCTCGGAGCGGATGACTATATCACGAAGCCGTTTGGCGTGATGGAGCTGATCTCCAGAGTAAAAGCGCTGCTGCGCAGGACGCAGAGTGCGGCGGAGGAGACAAAGATCTGCCACGGCGAGATCCGGATGGACAACGACAAGCATGCGGTATTTGTCGGGAATGAGCCGTGTGAGCTGACGTTCAAGGAATACGAATTGTTGAAATATCTTATGATCAATGCGGGGATTGTTCTGTCCAGAGACAAGATCATGGATCAGGTATGGGGCTTTGAGTACGAGGGCGAGAGTCGGACCGTGGATATGCACATCAAGACATTGCGCCAGAAGCTTGGGGCGGCGGGAAGCTGCATCAAGACGATCCGCAATGTGGGATATATGATCGAGTAGACAAAAAACCTATGAAGAAAAAATTAAATTCCAAATTTATGTTGATTGCGGCAATCGCCATTCTGGTGACTGCCGTATGTTCTATCGGGCTGTTTTACAGCATTCTGGTACAACAGATTTATGATGACTTAAAGGCAAATGCACATGTGATCTCCCGGCTGGATTTCGAGGATGCGTCGCAGGAAGTGTGCGATCAGCTCTCCGAGGATGGGCTGCGGATCACCCTGATTGCTTCGGAGGGAACCGTGCTTTACGACAGCATGGAGGACGAGACGAAGATGGAGAATCACAGAGGGCGTCCGGAGGTCGAGCGGGCGCTTGCAGTCGGGGAAGGCCGCGGGATGCGCAAATCGACGACTTCCGCGGAGCACACATTCTATTATGCGATGCGCCTCTCAGACGGAAATGTTCTTAGAATCGGAAAAGAGAGCGGCAGCATCTACCATCTGGCATGGAATATGACGATGCTTACGCTGGGTGTGGGATTGTGTGTATTCCTGGTGTGCGCCTTTTTTGCAAAACGCATGACAAAGCGTTTTGTGGAACCCATCGAAAAGATGGCGGACAACATTGTGCTTGTCGATGAGCGGGAAGTATACGAGGAGATGCGTCCGTTTGTGTCGATGATCAAGCAGCAGCATATGGATATCTTAAACCATGCACAGATGCGGCAGGAATTTACCGCGAACGTATCGCATGAACTCAAGACCCCACTCACGGCGATCTCCGGCTACGCGGAACTGATCGCAAGCGGCATGACCAACGAGCGCGACACCGAGCATTTTGCAAATGAGATTCACCGGAGCGCGGAGCGTCTGCAATCTTTGATTAACGACATCATCAAGCTCTCGGAGCTTGACAACAGTGACCTCAAGCTGGAGTTTGAGCCGATCGATCTCTATGCGCTGGCGACGACCTGCATCGATCAGATGCAGATTGCGGCGCAGAAGAACGAGGTCACATTGCTGCAGGAAGGCGGGCCGGTGACGATCAACGGCAACAAGACGCTCATCGAGGAACTGCTCTACAATCTGTGCAGCAATGCCGTGCGCTATAATAAGAAGGGCGGCAGTGTGACTGTCATTACGGGCATGAAGAATCAGAGACCGGCGCTCACAGTACGCGACACCGGCATCGGCATCCCGAAGGAGCAGCAGGACCGTGTCTTTGAGCGGTTCTACCGTGTTGACAAGAGCCGTTCCAAGTCGACGGGCGGTACCGGACTCGGGCTTGCGATCGTAAAGCACATCGTCGTGCAGCACGAAGCCCAGATCGAGCTCTCCAGCGAGGAGGGCGTGGGCACCGAGGTGACGGTAATCTTCTAGCCGGCACCGAGGTTCGATCACAAAACCGGTGATTTCTAACCATGCCGGATCGAACATCGGAGTTCGTGTCTCTTGCCACGCTTTGACACTCTATGTGGTCGTGTCCATACAGCAAAGACAATGAGCGGACTTTTTAGCGTGGCCAGGCACACCTCTTTACAGATTTAATAATTAGGAACTGTCGCAATAAGCATATTGTATTTTGAGGTGATAAGTAATATTACAGGAATACCAGAGAACAAAAAAGTTTCAGAATAAACAGACGGCGGCAAATTCTTTGAAGCAAAATTCACGTATTTCTTCCATGCCGTGGCTGGCATCCCATTCCGTGTCTTGGCCACGTTTGGACACTCACGGAGTGTGTCCGACAAGCCGCAGACAATGAGCGGACTTTCTGGTGTCCCTAATGGCACCTCTTCACAGACAATATAAAACCGCGCGAACCGAAACTCGTTGCCATCTGCTATTAAAAATATGGCAGATGGCAATTCAAACATCGGCTTCGCGCGGTTATGTTTTGTTCAGAGGTGTCCATAAGGGACACACACAAAAGTCCTAAAATTGTCTGCTGGCTTGCGGACACAGTCCGTGGAGTGTTCCAAACTTGGAAAGACACGGATCATCACGGATGCCAGCTGCGGCATGGTTAGAAATACCGGATTTTGCGGTCAGAATTTGCCGCCGCATGTTTATCTGGAACTTTTAAGTATCTATTTCCTATAATATTACTTATCGCTCGAAAAGGTCTATGCTTATTGCGGCAATTCCTTATATTTTGTTCATCGGTGTGCCAGGCGCTGCACAAAAGTCCTGAAATTGTCTTTGCTGTGCGAACACACCCCATAGTGTGTTCAAAGCATGGAAAGACACGGACGATCGCCGATGTGAGAACGGCATGGTTAGAAATCGCCGGTTTATGCCGTGTGGAGCGCCTGCCGGGAGATTGCTGTCTCGGCGTCGGTGTCCGCGTCGTGCAGGCGGTGGTACTCTTCGATAAAACCGTTCATTTTGCCGGCTTCGGCGGCAAGCTCTGCGATGACGTTGTTGACGCTCTTGAAGCGCTCTGCATTGTCGGTACACATTGCGTTGGTCTCCTCCGCGGAGGCACTGATCTCCTCGCTTGTCGAAGAGAGCGTGTTGGTCTCATCGACCAGCATGGTGTTGGTTTCTCTTAAAATGCGTGTCTTCTCTGAGATGGCGGCGGCATTCTGTTCAAGGCCGGTCAGACCGGAGCGGATGCCGCTGAAATTTTCTTCAATATCATGAATCATGCTGACCTGATTGCCGATTTTGTCCATGACATGATCCATGGAGGCAATCGTGTCGCCGGCATTTTTGTTCAGCTTTGTGATGATTTCTTCAATATTTTCAGTGGACTGTTTGGTCTGCTCGGAGAGCATGCGGATCTCCTCCGCGACAACAGCGAACCCCCTGCCTGCTTCCCCTGCGCGCGCTGCTTCTATCGTGGCGTTCAAGGCGAGAAGATTGGTCTGTGCGGAGATCTGCTGGATAATGCTGATAATTTTTAACATGTCCTGCGTATGTGCCTGCAGTGCAGTCATATTTTTCTTGACGAGCTTATTCTCGGATTCTACTTCCTCCGTCTGGGAGACAATATTGCTCACAAGCGCCTGACCGGTCTCTACATTTTTACCAGAAGACTGGGAGATGTTGGTAAGTGCGTCTGCGATCGACACGGTATCGGCAATGATGTCCTGAATCCGTCCGGTCATGGAAGCCTGTTCCTGAATGCTTGCGACTGTGCTCTCCATGCTTACGGTAATGTCGCCCATTGCCTGGCTGACGCAGCCGGTTGCCTCTGTCATCTCCTCGATCAGCGCATGAATGGACTGGGTGGATTCATTGACGGATGTGCCGACGGTCACGATGGAATTCATCATATCCTCCTGCTTTTTCTTGTGGGCTTCCAGTTCGGCGAGCTCCTCTGTGTTGTGCAGGACGGCCACGCGGGACGCCAGGCAGGTGATTGTGTTGATGACAATAATAATGGAGCAGATGACAAAGATCATATTGGTTTCGGAAAGAGAGTTGGTTCCAAGCACATGGACAGAGTAAACACCGTTTAAAATACAGCAGACCATATTTAATACACCGGCGCAGATTTCCAGCTTCAGGTCAAAGTACATTAATAGTGCGACAAGTATGGGAATCATAAAGAGATTATAGACAAAAAGTTTTGAGGATAGACAGCTGACTTCATAAATGATCAGAAAGCATGTAAGCGCGACATTGCGGTAGCGTATGGAAACTGGATTAAAAAAATAGAACAATGTACTAACAGCTGCAGGGAGGGCAATCATGCCAGCAATGACAAAAAGACGGAAAAGAGCATGATTTCCCTGCAGAATGGTTCCGATAAACAGAAACATCATATAGATGGAAATGATGAGAACTGTAAGCATCAGACAATAGTTGGCACGCTTTGTGGAGCGTTCCTGTAACGTTAACTCTCTTGAATCGTTCATGATAGACCTCCTTTTCCTGTACGAAAGTACCAGATGTTTTGTGATACTAACATAGACCTTGGTGCAGGTCTAAGGTCAATAGGAGGTTGAAAAAATCAGGAGTCTTCCAACGGAAGATATACTTCGCAATAATCCAGGATGACATCCGGCTGTGCTATGCTGAAGACGTAGAAAGCGTAAGCTTCCGGTTTGCAGGAAAGCTGATGTTCCCCGGCGTATTTCAGGACGGCGGAGAGATCCCAGAGTATCTCCTGCTCGGTCGGGAATGCGACTACGGTGTAGAGACAGCGGCAGCTGTCCCGGCTGGGCAGATTGGTGGAATTGAGCTGGGTGAGTGCAAGCATCGGCTCGCGGATGGCAAACTGGAAGGCGCTGACCTGGCAGGAACCGGACGGTTCCACGGAGAGGATGTAGCTGAAATTCCCCATCGAAAACAGCGGAGAATGAAAGACATCCTTTAGCGTGCGGTAACCTAAAAAAGCGGAATCCTGATGGTAGAGCGGATAGACAGCGGGAAGCGTCTGGATGCTTATAGTGCGGCTGCCTTCATCCAGGGTATCCAGATGCTGTTTCATATAGGACATCTGCTCCACTTCAAGTGTGAGACGTGCAATCTCTTTTTTGCGGGAATCAATGAAACCGGAAAAACCATCGGAGATATCTTCCAGTGTAGACACTTCGACAAGGCGCTTGATCTCGGCAATGCTCACATGTAGCCTGCGGTAGAGACAGATTCCCATGATGCGGTGAATCTGCTCGGTGTTATAGTAGCGGTAGCCGTTTTCCGGATTGCGCGTGGGCGTGACAAGTCCCTCCTTCTCGTAGAGCCGGATGGCATCCGTGGAGATATTAAGTAAAGCGGCAACTTCATGGATCGTATATTGTATCATGACAGACCTCCATAGAAAATAAGAAGTATTTCAATCACAAGATATGTCTCATTGTACCATATTCTGACAAAAAAATTAAAAGAAAAGAATGAAGAAAAAAGGATTTTATGGTACAATAATACGTCAGAGAACAGAGGGCAAAAGCAGGAGGAGAGGTTATGTTTTCCGTATCGGATATCAAGGAGGATGTGTATCCGGCAGTCTACCGGAGAGGAAAGGAATTATATGAGACAGGGGGCGTGCTGGATTTTGCGTATGATATTTACCTGGAGCATGATCTGCCCGTCGCCGAAGTGCGGGCGGAAGTCCGTGGAAGAGAACAGGGCAGCTACCGGGTGACGGTAATTGTCGATGAGGAGTACGGCTCGGTGTCGAGCAGCAACTGTACCTGCGAGGCATTTTATAATTATGAGGGGATGTGCAAACACTGTGTCGCAGCGCTTCTTGCCTACGTCAACCGCAGACAGGCGAAGGACATTCTGGCTGCGAAGCGCACCGGACATGAGGTGGGAGAGCAGGGAAGCGCCGCGGAGGAGAAGCCTGCTGCCCCGATGCAGACGGCGGGAGCGTTTAAGACGCTTTTGAACCAGTATTCACTGCGCGCCGGTGTGAGCTATCTGATTCCGGAGAGTGTCTATGGAAAGGTGGAACTGGAGCCTTATTTTAAGATGGATTACAGTTATGCGACGGTGGAGTTTAAGATCGGAATGGAGCAGAAGTATGTATTAAAGAATATTTCTGCCTTTTTACATTCCATTGAGCGGAATGAAAAGGTGCATTACGGCAAAAAGCTGGACTTTTATCACAACAGACAGGCATTTACAGAAGATGCATGGCGGATGGTAGAGTTTATGCGGATGCAGGATGACGACAAGAAGCGCCAGAGCAGATTTCATGCCTATTATGCTTACACAGGGGGATATGAGCGCACGATGGAGCTCGATGAGGTCGGCATCGACCGTTTTTTTGACGCCATCGGGGAAATGCCATTATCTGCCGAAATCGGGTATCTGCCGGAGGAGGAGTATCATGTGCAGGAGGAAGAGCGCAAGCCGAAGCTTGAGATACGCGCAGGGGCGTCTGGTGTGTTCCTTGTGCTGGAGGATCTGCACGTCATAAGGGGAAGCAGATTTTACTATTTTTATGAAGATGGCATGATCTATCGTAGCAGTGAGGCTTTAAAGGCGAAGGCGGGAGATTTTTTTGACTATATGGAGCGCCAGACCGGCGGGGAATGTTATATTGCCGCGGAGGAACTGCCATCGTTCTGCAGAGATCTGCTGCCGCTTTTAAGGGAGACGTTCCGGGTGACGGCGGAGGGCTTCGATGAGACGCTCTACGTCCCGAAAAAGCCGGAGTTTGAGCTGTATCTGGATAAGCAGGACAACCAGACGGTCGGTGCGAAGCTGGTCGCTGCCTACGGGGACGACAAATATAACGTATTGCAGAAGATTGAGCCGGGCGAGGTGCGGGATCTCGGGGAGGAGATGCGCGTGCGCACGCTGGTCGAGCCGTACTTCAACGAATACGGGCTCGGGCAGACGATATTCATTCTCTCGCACAATGAGGACATGCTTTATCAGCTTATCAGCAGTGGTCTGCAGCGCCTCAGCGAGTATATGTCGATCTACACGACGGAGGATTTCCGGGGAATGAAAGTCGTCTCATCGCCGTCGGTTTCGGTGGGCGTTGCGCTAAAGAGCGATCTTCTGGAATTGCAGATCCACTCGGATGAGATGTCGCGCGAGGAGCTGGCATATCTTCTGACCCGGTACGACCGGAAAAAGAAATACGTCCGTCTGAAAAACGGAGATTTTCTTGATGTGCGCGAGGATGGTCTGGGACTGCTCGCGGAGATCAGCGAGGATCTCCGCCTGACAGAATCCGGACTGAAAAAAGGTCATGTGAACGTACCAAAATACCGCGCGATGTATCTGGACGCGGCGTTAAAGAGCAATCAGGAGCTTTCCGTGGAGAAAAACCGCGAGTTCAAGGGCATGGTCCGCAATATGAAGACGATCGAGGACAGCGATTATGAGGTGCCGGATTCGCTCCGCAGTATCATGCGCGGCTACCAGAAGAGCGGTTTTCTGTGGTTAAAGACACTGCGCGAGAACGGATTCGGCGGAATCCTTGCGGACGATATGGGACTGGGCAAGACCCTGCAGGTCATCAGTCTGCTCTTGTCGGAACAGGAGAGTGCCAAGGCAGGAGAGCGGGAGTGGCACCGTTCCCTTATCGTATGTCCGGCGTCGCTCGTCTACAACTGGCAGAAAGAGATCAGCCGTTTTGCACCGCAGATCAAGACGACGCTCGTGACCGGACTCGCCACAGAGCGCCAGAGGATTGTCAGACACACGAAGGAAGGGGAAGTGCTGATTACGTCCTACGACCTGTTAAAACGCGACGTGGAGCTGTACCGCGATATGGTGTTTGCGATTCAGGTGATCGACGAGGCGCAGTATATCAAGAACCCTGGAACCCAGGCGGCAAAAGGCGTCAAGCAGATTACTGCGGGTTTCAAGCTGGCGCTGACCGGAACGCCGATCGAAAACCGGTTGAGCGAACTGTGGAGCATTTTTGATTATCTGATGCCGGGATTTTTATATACTTATCAGCGGTTCCGGGAGGAGATCGAGATCCCGATCGTGGTAAACGGGGATGAAAACCGTATGCAGCGCCTGCAGCGCATGATCCGGCCGTTTATTCTGCGCCGTCTGAAGGGGGAAGTGCTGCGGGATCTTCCGGCGAAGCTGGAGGAGAATGTCTTCGCGAAGCTCGAAGGAGAGCAGCTTGCGCTCTATGACGCCCATGTGCAGCGCATGAAGGAGAGCCTGGAGGGCAAATCCGAGAAGGAATTCCGCTCCGAGAAGATCCAGATTCTTGCGGAACTGACGAGACTGCGGCAGATCTGCTGTGACCCGGGACTTCTGTTTGAGGGCTATAAGGGAGAATCCGCGAAGGCGCAGATGTGCATGGAACTGATCGAGAATGCGGTTGGTGCCGGGCACAAGGTGTTATTGTTCTCGCAGTTTACGTCCATGCTGGAACGTCTGGCGGCAGGGCTTAAGAAGGCCGGGATTGACTACTATATGCTGACCGGTTCTGTCGGCAAGGAAAAGCGCATGCAGATGGTAGAGAGCTTTAACGAGGACGACGTGCCGGTATTCTGTATTTCCTTAAAGGCAGGAGGAACCGGGCTGAACCTGACGGCCGCGGATATTGTGATCCACTATGACCCGTGGTGGAACGTGGCGGTGCAGAACCAGGCGACGGACCGCGCCCACCGCATCGGGCAGAAGCATGTTGTGACGGTCTACAAGCTGGTATCCGAGGGAACGATCGAGGAGAAGATCATTGCGATCCAGGAGCGCAAAAAGAAACTGGCAAAACAGGTGCTCGAGGGGGAGGGAATGGACTCTGTTTCCTTTACCAAGGAGGAAATTCTCGAACTTCTGGGATAAAAAGGTTGTTTTTTCGACAAATCAGTTGACAAAAAATATGGGCTGCTATATAGTAAGGAAACAGCATTATTGATGAATGCAGATTCCGTGAGGGAGTAGTTCGCGCAGAGCGTGATTTGTCAACAGACCGGTCGGACAGCCTGACCTGGCAAATCTTAAAGAATGAGACTCATGTATATCTTTGGTGTTATATCGCAGACGGAGACGGAGCGGTGCGCAGAGGATATACATCAGTCTCTTTTTTATGTGTGCGCCGGCGGAAAATGCATCATCCGGGCTGAATGTGTATGTGCGCCCTGTGGCAGGGGCAGAATAAAATGTGGAGGTTGGTATGGCTGTTTTTATTGAATTGCTGCTCATTGGAGTGGGCCTTTCGATGGACGCGTTTGCAGTGTCGATCTGTAAAGGTCTTGCGATGCGCAGGGTAAACAAAAAACAGGCGTTTGTGATCGGTCTGTTTTTTGGAGGATTTCAGGCGCTGATGCCGTTTATCGGCTGGGCGCTCGGCACACAGTTTGAGAGCTACATTACCAGTATTGATCACTGGATTGCCTTTGTGCTGCTGGTATTCATCGGCGGCAAGATGATCGCCGAGGCGGTGCGTCCGGAGGATGAGAATGTGGAGATCGACAAGCTGGATCCGCCACTCGACTTAAAAGAGATGCTTGTGCTGGCGGTGGCGACCAGTATCGATGCACTTGCGGTCGGAATTACATTCGCATTTTTGAATTACCCGATCGGGGAGGCAGTCACGATCATCGGTCTTACCACGTTTTGTATCTCCATCGGCGGCGTCTATGTTGGCAATTTTTTTGGAAACCGCTATAAGAAAAAGGCAGAACTTGCTGGAGGTATTATCCTGGTGCTGATCGGCGTGAAGATTCTGCTGGAGCATCTCGGATTTGTGGGATAGGTGCCGGATTACCGGAAGTCGAGATAACTTTGAGAAAATAATTACAGTAGAGAAAACAGAGAGGAATGGAGATTATTATGACAGAAATGCTTTGGGCAGCTGTGCTGCTTGTTGTTGGATTTGTGCTTCTGATTAAGGGAGCAGATTTTTTTGTGGAGGGAAGCTCTTCCGTGGCAAAGATGCTGAAAGTGCCCTCAATCATTATAGGACTTACGATCGTGGCGATGGGAACAAGCCTTCCGGAATGTGCGGTCAGTGTTACGGCATCTGTTACGAACAATAATGCACTTGCAGTCAGCAATGCTATTGGCTCTAATATTTTTAATCTGATGGTGGTCTGTGGATTCTGTGCCCTTTTTAATCCGCTCTATGTGGAAAAGAGTACGCTGAAAAAAGAGTTTCCGTTTTCTGTGGTCTGTGCAGTCCTGCTTTTAGTCTGCGGATATCTGGGAATGCAGCTTGGCAGGGCAGACGGAATCATCCTTCTTATTGTATTTGTCGCTTTTCTGGTCTGGATGGTGCGCTCGGCACTGAAAGCGCGTGCTGCTGCCGGAGATGATGAGTATGAGGTATTGCCGGTGTGGAAATGTATTGTGTTTATCGTCGGCGGTATTGTGGCGATCAAGTTCGGTGGGGATTTTGTTGTAAACGGCGCATCCACGGTTGCTGCGAAGCTGGGACTCAGCCAGAATCTGATCGGACTTACGATTGTTGCCTGTGGAACCAGCCTGCCAGAACTTGTGACCTCAGTGGTTGCAGCGCGCAAAAATGAACTGGATATGGCGCTCGGTAATGTGATCGGCTCCAATATTTTCAATATTCTGTTTGTGCTCGGTATCGCAGCAACGATCAGTCCGATCACATTTATCATGGAAAATGTGATCGATATTGTGATTCTGGTTGTGATGAGCGTACTGGTGTGGGCGTTCGCCTGGACGAAGAAGAAGCTGGACCGCTTCGAGGGCATTGTGATGCTGGCGCTCTATGCGGTCTATCTTGTGTATATCTGCATGCGGTAGCATGAAAAGATTTTGAAGAAAAAGATTTTTCCTGTTTTTTCGATTGCTGTAAAGGAAAATTGGCGTTATACTGGGGAAAAGAAAACGACAGGGAGGAAAACTTCATGGAATTTTTTGATAAGTTAAGCGAGTCACTGGTAAGTGCGGGGAAGGATGTCAGCCAGAAGGCGAAGGACGTATCCGAGATCGCAAAGTTAAAGCTGGATATCAAGTCCAAGGAGGACTATGTGCAGAAGCAGTATGAGGAGCTGGGACGCTCTTATTATGAGAAGCACAAGGATGAGGAAGAATGTGAAGAAGCAGAGCAGTTTTTCCTGATCAGGGAAGCGGTGGAGGAGATCGAGCGCATGAAAGCCGAGGTTCTGCGGATCCAGGGTTCTGCGGAATGTCCGAAGTGCGGTGCGAAGATGCCGGAAGGCGCTGTATATTGCAGCAACTGTGGTACGAAGATGGATGATATGTATGAGGAAGAGTAGCAGATACGCGGCATATCTTCCGTTTGTGCTGGTGGCGGTGATCGGACTGGTCTACCACGCCGGGATGAAGCCGATGGCGGGAGACGACATTTTTTTCCGGGATGCCACAAAAGACACGACGCTGTGGGCGTATCTGACGCAGCGTTATCTGACCTGGACATCGCGCGTGGTGTCGGAGTGTGTACTGGTCAATGTCATACAGTGCCCGCTTTTGTGGAGAATCATTGATTTTCTGTTGTTTGCGACGCTGCCGCTTCTGCTGTCCGGGCTTTTCGGCGGCGGGAAGACGATGAACTGGTGCGCGGCAGCGGCGGTGCTGATTTTTCCGTTTCACGACATGGGTACGGCGGGATGGATTACGACAACAGTTACACATTTCTGGCCGTTCTGGGGATTTTTTTATGTGGCGTGGGTGATAAGGAAGCTTGCGCTTGCGGAGAAAATTCACCCGGCAGCGGCAGTGTCCGCGGTTCCTGTCGCGGTTGTGACAGGAAGTCATGAACAGTATGCCGTGATTATGACGCTGCTGCTCGTGCTTAGCGGCGTGTATCTGTGGAAAACGCACAGAAGGCCGGGAAATGCAGTGCTTTTTTGGACTCTTGCGGTGATCGATGTGGTTTCACTGCTTGTAATTGCACTCTGTCCGGGCAATGCCGGACGCAATGCGGTCAGTATTGCGGATCTTCCGGTTTATGCGACGTTTGGATTCGGACAGAAGCTGTATCTGGGACTTTTGAGTATTGAGCGCGTGTTTATCGCCAATGCGGACATTGTATTTTTTCTGGTGGTGCTGATCTGGACATGGCTTGTCTGGGAGAAGACGAAAGATTACCGCAGGACGTTTTTTTCAGCGTTTCCGCTGCTCATTCTGTTCGGACAGACGGTGTTAAGAACTGCATATCCGGGGCTCTCGGGGCTGTTCGTGATGCCGGGGGAGATTCTGGAGTGGAGCTGGAGCGATCTGTCGACGTGGATTCCCATGGTGTATCTGGCAGTGACGGTGGCGGCGATGGTCTATGCGCTGTACCAGCTGTTTGGCGACGATCTGTTTGCTTTCATCAGCGTGCTGCTTCTGGTGGGGTGCGGTTTTGGTGCCGGGATGGTGCTGGGCTTTATGGCGACGATCTACGTCTCGGGAGAGCGCGTGTATGCGCCGCTGTACGGGATTCTTCTGGCGGTCACACTGTCTGGCATCTGCCGGCAGCGCAGCGTCTGGAAGGAGCCGGCGGCTGTGGCGGTATCTGGACGGAAAGCAGAGCCGGCGGCGGATGCGGGCGTGACTGCGGCGGTTTCCAAAGCGGCAGTGCCGTCCGCAGTGTTCCTGACGGCGCTGACAGTTGTCTGTTGTGCGGTGAACGTATTGTTTATCGTTTTGTCATTGTAAGACTGGAAGTATAAAAGATAGAATATGAGTTCCAAACAGGGAGCAGATTCTGCAGGGCAGAATCTGCTCCTGTTTTTTTGACACACAGTCAGAGAGAGGATATAATCATTATTAAAAATAAATCCAGTTAAAGGTGAAATGAAGGTTATTGAAGGTATAGGAGTAAACGGAGAGATGGAGTTGAATAAGGAAAAGAAAAATATAATTGGCATTACACAAAGCGGTCTTATATTGGTATTGGTAGTTCTTATTGTCTTTATGATGGTACAGATCAACAGGTTACAGGGGACTGCACGGGTAATAAATTATGCAGGTCTGGTACGTGGAGCCACACAGCGTGAAGTAAAGTTAGAAATTACAGGAAACCAGAATGAAGAATTAGTTCAGTATCTGGATGATATTCTGAGCGGATTAAAATACCAGGATGGACATTATGATCTGGTAAAGCTTCATGATAAAGAATATCAGGATAAATTACAGGTTCAGAGTGACTACTGGGAAAAATTAAAAATAGAAATTGAAGCGGTGAGAAGCGGGGGATATGAAAATACAGATATTGTCAATATGAGTGAGATTTATTTTAAGATGGCAGATGAAACAGTATCTGCAGCGGAAAATTATTCAGAAAAGATTGCAAGAAAGATTCGTACCATAGAGATTTTGTCAGCACTTGATATGTTGTGCCTGGTAATATTGGTTATTATGCAGACGCTGATGGCAATGAAGATGGCAGTGCAAAACAAGCTGTTAGAACAGAGGGCATATACAGACAGCCATACAGGATTACCCAATAAAAGTGCATGTGAGAAAATACTTAATAATAAAGAGATCATTGATGAACCGACAGCATGCATAATGTTTGATCTGAATAATTTGAAAACGGTGAATGACACAATGGGACATTCGGCAGGAGACCAGTTAATAATGAATTTTGCCCGGCTTTTACGCAGTGTGATTCCGGAAGAAGATTTTGTTGGAAGGTATGGCGGGGATGAATTCATGGCAGTTATATATCATACCAGTAAAGCGGAGGTTGAGGATATTTTAAAATACTTACGCAGGGAAAAAGATAGATTAAATGGCAATGAAAATCCTATGTCAATCGATTATGCATGCGGATGGGCGTTATCCGAAGACTATAAGGAATGTACAATGCAGATATTATTGGATAAGGCCGATTCTTATATGTATGATAATAAACAATTATGCAAGCAGCATACCGTTTAGGTGTTTTACGGAGCGTCGGCAGGTGGAGCGGAATTGCATTGGGGCAGCTTGAAAAGCGAAAGATTTTTCCATGTTTTATTTGACAGTGCCCATATCCGGGGAAACCATGCTGCCGTCGGTGTCTCACTCTGCGGCCTGCCGGAAAGTCCGCTGCGGGAAATTACCCTGGAAGACGTATCGATCGCTGCAGAAGACCCGCTGCGGGAAGAGTATGTGGAAAAGTAAAATACTTTTTCTCTGGGGCGTCTGTGCTTACGAATGCTTGACTTTCCGCAGGTTTGGTGCTAATCTTAGAAAAGTCGATACACACAAACACGAGGAAAAAGAGAGTACATCTGCAGATACTTTACAGAGAGATTTCCAGCTGCGCGGTTGCAGCTTGCTGCGAGGAAATGAGGAAGGGCGGATGGAAGATGGCTTTGGAGTGGCAGGACTGAACACTGGACGTTACTAAGGACAGCGATAAGTTCTGACGGGACCGCCTGTTACAGCGGGGGATATTGGTTGCGATATCCGCAGAGGCACAGAGTGCAGGCTCTGTGTGAATAGAAGTGGTACCACGGGAGCTATCCCGTCTTCTGGTGGCTATATCAGCCCCGAAGACGGGATTTTTTTGTTTTATTAGGAAGGAGCAGACAAAATGAGTGACAAGGGAAAATTTTATATGACGACCGCGATTGCCTACACATCCGGCAAGCCGCATATCGGAAATACGTATGAGATCGTGCTCGCAGATGCGATCGCGCGTTATAAGAGACTGGAGGGCTACGATGTTTATTTCCAGACCGGAACAGACGAGCATGGCCAGAAGATCCAGGAGAAGGCAGAAAAAGCAGGCATTACGCCAAAAGAATATGTAGACAATGTGGCAGGCGAGGTAAAGCGCATCTGGGATCTGATGAACACGTCCTACGATAACTTTGTCCGCACGACCGATGCAGACCATGAGAAACAGGTGCAGAAGATTTTTAAAAAGCTGTACGATCAGGGAGATATCTACAAGGGATCTTACGAGGGACTTTACTGTACGCCGTGTGAGTCCTTCTGGACAGAGTCCCAGCTGGTGGACGGCAAGTGTCCGGACTGCGGGAGAGAGGTAAAGCCGGCGAAGGAGGAGGCATACTTCTTCAAGATGAGCAAATATGCGGATCGTCTGATCGAGCATATTAACACCCATCCGGAGTTCATTCAGCCGGTATCCAGAAAAAATGAGATGATGAACAATTTCCTGCTTCCGGGATTGCAGGATCTGTGTGTTTCCAGAACGTCATTTTCCTGGGGAATTCCGGTGGACTTTGACCCGAAGCATGTGGTTTATGTATGGCTGGACGCGCTGACCAACTATATCACGAAGATCGGTTATGATGCGGATGGCAATTCTTCCGATTTATTTAAAAAGAACTGGCCGGCAGATCTGCATCTGATCGGCAAGGACATCATTCGTTTCCATACGATCTACTGGCCTATTTTCCTGATGGCACTGGGTGAGCCCCTGCCGAAGCAGGTATTCGGACATCCCTGGCTTCTTACAGGGCGGTGACAAGATGAGCAAATCCAAGGGAAATGTGGTCTATGCGGATGATCTGGTGGATTTGTTCGGCGTGGATGCAGTACGTTACTTTGTACTGCATGAGATGCCGTTTGAGAACGACGGTGTGATTACCTGGGAACTGGTGGTGGAGCGCTTTAATTCCGATCTTGCCAACATCCTTGGCAATCTCGTGAACCGTACGGTTTCCATGAGCAACAAGTATTTTAGCGGTGTGGTAAGAAGCACAGGCGTGACAGAGGAAGTGGACGAAGACTTAAAGGCAGTTGTGACCGGAGCCAGAGACAGAGTGGCACAGAAGATGAAGGATCTGCGTGTGGCAGATGCCATTTCTGAAGTATTCGGCGTGTTCCGCCGCTGCAATAAATATATCGATGAGACGGCACCGTGGGTACTTGCGAAGGACGAGGCAAAATCCGACCGTCTGGCAGAGGTGCTTTATAATCTGGCAGAGTCAATTACGGTGGGCGCATCCCTGTTGTACAGCTTTCTGCCGGAGACCGCAGAGAAGATTGTGGCACAGCTTCATACACAACTCCGCGGTTTTGAGGAACTGAATCAGTTTGGTCTGTATGAGAACGGCACGAAAGTGACAGAGACGCCGGAGATCTTATTCGCACGTCTGGATGCAAAGGATGTGATGCCGAAGGTAGAAGCGATCCGCGAGGCACAGAAGAAGGAGTTTGAGGCAGAGCAGAGAGCGCTTGGCGAGGAGACTCCTGCAGAAGAAAAAGCAGAAGACGTCATCGACATCGAGGCGAAGGAAGAAATCACATATGATGATTTTATGAAGCTTCAGTTCCAGGTGGGAGAGATCATTTCCTGTGAGGCTGTGGAGAAGTCGAAGAAGCTTCTGTGCTCCCAGGTAAGAGTCGGCAGCGAGGTGAAGCAGATCGTTTCCGGCATCCGCAAGTATTACACGCCGGAAGAGATGGTTGGCTAAAAAAGTGATGGTACTGGTAAACTTAAAGCCTGCGAAGCTTGCGGGAGTTCTCTCAGAGGGGATGCTTTTATGCGCTGAGGATGCGGAAGGCAATCTGGCGCTGATGACGCCGGAGAAACCGATGCCGGCAGGTGCTGAAATATGTTAAAAGGAGACACCGGAGCAAAACGGACATGGTTTTATGAAAACGGTGCATTTGTGGCGGCGGCGCTTGCCGCCGTCCTTTGGCATGTGGTATTGTCCACGAATGTCGGCGATGATATGGTCTATTTTAAAACCCTTCTGGACGGTAACAGTTCACTCGGCGAGATCCTGGCACATCGCTATGAGACATGGTCATCGCGCATGGTGATCGAGGCGGTGTTAATTCCACTGGTGCACTGTCCGCTGCTCTGGAAAATCCTTGATATTGTCATCTTTACGTCCCTCCCGGTGCTGCTCTGCGGACTGCTGGGTGTGACCGGGCGCGGACGCTGGTTTGTAACCGGACTGGTGCTGCTCTATCCGTTTGCGGATATGGCATCCGCCGGATGGATTGCGACGACGACCAATTATCTCTGGCCGCTCTGGGGCGTTCTGGTGATCGGCATGGTGTTAAAGCAGCTTCGCTGCGGCAGAAAAGTGCCGGTGTGGGAGGCGGCAGCTGCGTTTCTGGCGTGTGCTTATGCGGGCAGCCAGGAACAGGTTGCGGTGCTGCTACTTCTGCTGTTTGGCATGGAAGTGCTGCATTATATCTCGGAAAAGTGTATGAAACAGCCGCTTCTCTATGCATTATGCGGCATAGATATTATCTCTCTCGTATATATTCTCAGCTGTCCGGGAAATGCAATCCGGAGCGCGCAGGAGATGGCGGGGAGAATGCCGGAGTTCGCTGATTTTACATTCGCAGAGAAGCTCTACATGGGACTTGCCAATGTGGAACGGATCTTTATCGCGGAGCTTGATCCGGTCTATTGCGTTGTGGCAGCAGTGCTTGTGCTGCTTGTGTACCGTAAGACAGGCGATTACCGTAAGACGCTTTTGGCGGGGATTCCGGCGCTGCTGCTGTTTGGACAGGCGGTGGTGCGTGTCAGCCACCCATCCTTGAAAAAGGTGTTCGTGCGACCGGAACAGACGACACACTGGGACTGGCATGCTCTGGTAACCTATATGCCGCTGGTATTTCTGGTACTGTCTGTTTGGGGGATTCTATACGCCCTGTGGCAGCTGGCGGACGGCGCGTGGAAGCATTACCTGTGGACGGCGTTTTTACTGGCAGGCGGTTTTGCCATGGGGGTGGTTATGGGATTTTCACCGACAATTTACGCATCGGCAAACCGGCCGTACCTCTATCTGTATTTTGTGCTGATCTATGTGTGCGCGGATGCCGTGTGGAACATGGGCGGCATGAAGGCTGTCTGGAAGATAGGCAGTGCAGATGCAGTGCGGAAAATACCGGTGCCGGAAAAACTGATGTTTACCGTACTCGGGCTTCTGGTGCTGGCAAACATTCTGGATGTGACCCGGATGTGCTGGCTGCTTGGAAGGATTCTGTGACCGTTTATAACAGAAATCCACTGTTTCATGCAGGAAACCTAACAAAAAATCCAATTTCAGCCGATGTATACCATATGAACGGATTCAGTCAGGGATACATTCAGGGAGGAATGTGGATATGGGAATCAGCATCAATGCACCGGGAAGTGTGAGCAATCAGGCATCGATGACAGGCACACTTTCCATCCGAAAAAGCACAAATACATTTGAGCAGATGGCGGGGGTCAGTAGTTCAGGGGGAACCTCGAAAAAACAGCTCAATTATAATCACAGAGATATTTCCGGACAGCTGCTCCGGGCGAAGAAGCCGCAGAGTGCATCCGCGGCGCTGACCCGTGCAAAGAGCAAGGTGTCTATGCTTCAGCGTGCGGCGGCATCCGGACAGTATGATTCCAAGGAAGTGGCGAATGCGCTTGCGCATGCGAGACGGATGGTGCGCTGTGCGCAGCTTAAAGTGCGCAATCTGCGCGAGGAAGAGCGCGAGCAGCAGTCTGTGCAGAAGGAAAACAGTGGTAAGAGCCAGCAGAAGGAACATGAAGTGAAGCGCCGTGTGGCACAGAAAGAGCGTCAACTCAAGCAGAAGGTAGCGATTGAGAATACACAGGAAGTGCTTCGGCAGAAGAAAAAGAAGAACGAGATAGCGCAGAAGCAGCAGAGACATCGCTCGCAGGAGCGGGGTAAGATTGCGGAAGCGGATTTCAAATATATCAAGTCACAGCTCGAGGCAGGCAAGGGCTTTGGCGGCGGCAGTTCTTATTGTGAGGACAGTGGATTTACACTGGATATCAGTGATGCCGCAATGTCAATGGCGGAGCTCGAGATGATGGCACAGAATCAGATCGGAGCGGAGGCAGAGGCGGAAGCGGAAGCGGAGATGTCGCTTACCGACGGAGGAACTCTTGCAGTTACGACAGCGGGAGCCGTGACGGCGGGCAGCGGAGCGGGAACTGCACCTGACGCAACGCCAGCCACTGCCGGCGTATCTGTGGATGTGTCAGTGTAACAAAACGGCGAGGGACACTGCCCCATGAAGCAGGCGGTGTCCTTTGAAGGCTAAGTCATATTATGAGAAAATGTGGCATTTCTAACCAGCCGGTGGCTGCATCTGCGATGATTCGTGTCTTTCCAAGTTTGGAGCACTCCGCGGAGTGTGTCCGCAAGCCAGAAGACAATTTTAGGACTTTTGTGTGTCCCTTATTGGCACCAATGAGCAGAACATAACCGCGCGAAGCCGATGTCTGAATTGGCATCTGCCCTATTTTCAATAGCAGATGCCAACGAGTTTCGGTTCGCGCGGTTTAATATTGTCTGTGAAGCGGTGCCATTAGACCTGTTAAGAGATGTCAACACAATTTTTGATTTTTTGCATAAGAAATAGGCCTGATTATTCAGGCTTTTTTTCTTATGCAACTATACTATATTCTTATATATTTCCATTACTCTTGCATAATAGATTTGCAAAAACTTATTTAAACCGGCTATTTTGGCTTGTTTCTTACTTTTTCCTTCATTCTCTTTTTTAATTATAAAATCATAGACACGAGTATCTGTTTTGGGCGGATGGGATTTCAGACTTTTCATAACCTCATAACCGGTTTTCCTTAATGCACTGTTTCCGCGTTTGCTTATTCTACGTTTGGTGCCGGTATATTGTCCTGATTGATAAGGCGGAGCATCAATTCCCGCATAAGCAACTAATGCTTTGCCATTATGGAAACGTCGAACGTCTCCAATGTCAGCTATAAACCTTACACATAACTTTTCACCCATGCCTCCCATTTGGCGTATCGTTTGATATTCTGGTAAAGTCTTTGCAAGATTTTGCATTTGTGATAATATTTGTTCTAGAGCATAACCTAATTGGCTTACTTGCTCTGTTGCTACTTCCATACAGAGTCTGGTTGAAGGGAACTCTGTTGGTAGTGTAGGGATACCGTCTTCCGCCAAGTGAAAAAGCTCGTCTGCCTTTTCTGATTGGAAACGGTATCCTTTTTTTTCTTTACACCATTGCTTATAATTCTCTCGAAAAATTTCTTTTCCCATGCTTTTTATCATATCAACATGATAGAATTCTTTGGCAAAATCCACATATTTCACTTTTGAGAATTGAACACTGCTTGCTGTATCCAGCGCTTCTTTGAAACCAGGAAGCATCTCATCCATCAAATGTATTACATTCTGTTTAGCAGCAATCAAAAGCTTTATGTATGTCTGATACTGCTTGGATAATAGACTTAATTCTGTGTAGCAGCTTGGATGAAATTTATATGGTTTCAGTTCACTCCAGTATGCCAAACCGTACTTTGCTAATTTTTTTGCATCAAGCGGATCTGTTTTTGCGCCATGCAGCATAATGCGTGAAAATTGTCGTATAATATATGCATTTTCAACACATACAAAAAGCCTTTTGATACAGAAATTGTGCAACCGGAAGATGATAATGCCCTGTTGATTCCATTACAATACGAATTTCTCCATCAAGTGATCCGATGTAATCAGCTAACATTGACATTTCTTCTACGGTATGCAAAACTTCAAACGATTCCTTAATAATCGTATTAGGATGTATCATGGCACAGACAGTGCTTTTCCCTTTTGATACATCGATTCCTACACTTACTATTTGTTTCATGCAAATCCTCCTTTTCTCCGCCAGACTTATTACCATTCAGACTTGTTCGTTACACGGATGTATTTAATCCAACCTGTTTAAACGAATGCTTATAATAAGAGGCGGAATAAACTCTAAAAACGGGAGCTATGTCCCACCGCACTAGCCTTATCCGCCTTTTATTATAATAAAAATAAGCATGCGGATACATACATAATGTATCTACATGCTTATAGTTGTGTTTTGGATAATATGACTTAGCACTTCAAAGGACAGCGTTGCCTGCCTATGTGGCAGTGCTCCTGCGCTGTTTTGCTGCGACAGCAGTCAGGGCGAACATGGCGGCGGCAAAGAGGAGCTGGATGCCGATACATTTCCAGTAAAAGCCCAGATCGAAGACTTCCTTTCCGAATCCCGCCAGCATATTGTTGGCGCGGATGTACCAGTAGGCGGGAAGGAAACGTCCTACGGCAAGTACGGAACCGGAGAGCATGGACTGTGGGACAAAGACACCGCAGAGAAAGGACATGGACAGACCGACGATATTTGCCAGCATATTTAATACATTGTCATCCGGCGAGAACGTCGAGATGAGCAGGGAGAGTGCAGCCGTAAAAAACAGGAAAGCGAGGCTGTTTAAGATTGCATAGCCGACATACGGCTGCAGCATGGCTTTCTGGTAGAATACGAGACCAAGCAGCAGAAAGAGCAGCCAGATGCCGAGACTGTACAGGAGACAGCCGGATGCCATGGCAAGAGTACGTGTTCTTCCGGGAAGAGCGGAGCACGCCGTCCGGGCTTTCATGTCGCGGCTGTTTAAGGTAACCAGAATCGGAGCCATGCCGGCGAACAGGATTGCCAGAAAGATATACGGAAGATACTGGAAAAAATAAAAAACCATGCTGTTGGTGTCGGCGTCGGACATCTGAAAAGATGTGACGGAGACTTTGGGAAGGTCGGAAATGGTATGATCCGTATGGTCGATGGCCTCGGCAATGGTGTCACCGCCCGCCAGGTAGAGCTGCAGTGCCTGCACATACTGCCTAATCTGGTTGTCCACGTACTGGCTGCTGCTGCTTCCCGGAATTGTCAGGGAGGAGACAAGGTCTTTGGTCTCGCCGGCGAGCACCCGGTCTTCAAATCCTTCCGGGATGACCATGGCATAGTTGAGCGTGCGGTAGTAGATTGCATCTAACAGTGCGGTGTCCTCTCCAGGCTCCGGTGTTGTTACCTGGTGGATGGATGCGAGGTAATCGCACAGAGCGCGGCTTGCATCCGTGTTGTCTTCATCTGTGATGGCGATAGAGCGCTGGCTGGCTTTGAAGTTCTCGTTGATGGAATCCTGCGAGAGTGCCGACAGCAGCAGCGTGATCACCGCGTAGACGCCCAAATAGATCAATGCGGCATTTCGCCGTTTTTTTGCGATTGCGAAAAATGCTTTAAAGACTGGCATATTTTTTCCTCCTTACCAGTGCAAGACCGCCGAGACAGAAAAGTGCCGAGAGTAACAGGAGTCCTGCGATATTTGTAAAAAACCGTGTGTAGGACGGGTACACGACGAGTGAATACAGCGCATCGGAGATGAGAGCTGCAGGATTGATGCGGTTGAGCAGCGGGCAGAAATCTTCCACAAGTGCACGCATGTTTCCGATCATCAGACCGCTTAAAAAGCAGCAGATCATAATTGCAGCCATCAGGAAACCAAACTTGGTCTCTTTGGAAAACTGCCCGATACAACCGACCAGAAATCCCAGACTCAGCCCGGCAAGACAACCGCAGAGGCAGGTCAGCGCCACACCGCCGAGATGGTTTCCGAAATCAACCTTAAGAACCAGTGTCAGATAGGCAATGGTGATCAGCAAGGAGGAAAACTCAAAAATCAGAGCTCCGGTCAGATCACCGAGGGTGGCAAGCAGCCGGGGAACCGGCGAGACATTGCGTCTGGCACCCAGATCTGACAGATTTGCCTGATTGGAGATGGCGAGCGTGTTGCCGATCATGGCAGCATAGAGGCAGGTCATGGCAATCAGATTGAAAAAGTAAGTAAGGGATTCATCCACGGAGCCGGCACCAAGGGATTCGTGCCGGATATAGCTGACTTCCGTAGAAACCGCATCAAGCAGTGCCGGAAGCTTCGTGGGATCTTTCATTGCGGCCTGGGCGATGGCACTGTATTCTATGTTGAAACGATCCACAAGCACACTTAAAATACTCTGGTACAGAGGATCGGAAGTCATCTCTGCGGAGAGTGTCAGCGATAGAGGATACGTGGAAACATCCTTGGCGGATGCGGCATTTCTATAATCGGAAACGGTTGGCAGATCAGCGGTAATGATGCCGTAGACTTCTTTTGCTTTCAGCAGTTCCTTGGCATCCGCAGCGGAAGCATAGGTAACTTCAAGAAACTGATCTTCGCCGGGTTTGGACAGGGAATCAAACATGGAGCGCAGCTCGGAGGATTCCTCTTGCATCACAACTGCAACCGGGATGGCGGAAAAACTTTCGCCACTCCCCAGTCCGCCGAATGCAAAATGGAACATCGTTCCGAGCAGAAGTGGAAAAGCGACACACCAGAATACCTGACCTTTATCCCGCAGCAGATTAAGCAGTGTATATTTCATTGTATGAAAAAACATGGTGGTACCTCCTAATCACGAAGTTCTTTTCCGGTAATTTCCAGAAAGACGTCATTTAAGGTCGGAAGTTCGGAATAGACTCTTCCGAAAGACACATTCTGTTCCTGCAGATAGTTCAGAATGTGCGGCAGATTGTGGGAACCGCCGCTGCACAGCACTTTTAAGCAGTGATGTTCAAAGGTCACCTCATAGACGTGCTTTATGTCACGGATCGCTGCAATCTGCGCAGGAAGAAGATCCAGAATATCAATCGAGATGATCTCGCTCTTTTTGATCATTCGTTTTAACTCTTCCGTGGTTCCAATGGCAAGATTTTTGCCTTTGTCCATAATGGCGATCCGGGTACAGATCTGCTCCACTTCCTCCATATAGTGGGAAGTGTAAATGATCGTGGCGCCATTGCGGTTTAACTCCTGGATTCCCTCCAGAATTTTATTGCGGCTCTGTGGGTCAACCGCCACAGTCGGCTCGTCGAGAATGATGAGCTTTGGCTTGTGGGCAATTCCGCACGCGATATTCAGACGGCGCAGCAGACCACCGGAAAGCTTTTTCGGATAAAATTTGCGGAAATCGTTGAGACCGACAAAATCGATGGCATCTTCCACATACTGGCGCCGGAGCGCTTTGTCGCGGATATACAGACCACAGAAATAATCAATGTTTTCATAGACGGTCAATTCCTGAAAGACAGCGACATTTTGCATGACAACGCCGATCTGACGTTTCAGATCGTAGCTGTCCGGCCGCATTTCCTGACCGAAGACCCGGACGGTTCCCTTGTCAAAGGCAAGCAGTGCAAGGATGCAGTTGATGGTTGTCGTCTTTCCGGAGCCGTTTGGTCCAAGCAGACCGAAGATCTCACCTTCCTCAATTGTGAGATTGAAGTGATCGAGGGCGACAAGCTCCTGATAGCGTTTTACCAGATTTTCTATTTCTACAACAGGTACTGACATAACAAATCCTCCTCATTTGATGGTAATTACAGTATAGCGGGTGGCGCCCGGCGGTACCAGTGAGCAGCGTCAGATGTTTGATGTGACAAATGTCATAAATCTCTTATTTTTCAAAAAAGATGTGGCGGCAGCCCTGTAATGATGATATGGTTATCATAACGTGTGCGGGAAAGTGGAAGATATCCCGGAAATATGGCGGCATATGTGGACAGGGAGAGGGTAGAATGAAGCGGATTGTGGATAAAGGACTGTTGCTTGCCGGCGGTCTGCTTATGGCGGGACAGTCGGGAAGGCTTGCAGCGCCGGTCATAGCGTTGCTGTTGGCGATGACTGCGGCGGCATATGGCAGCTGTGTGGACAACAGACGATGGCATTGTGTGTGCCTTGCGGGGATGTTTGCGGTCTGCTTTATCCTGCCGGAACTCTGTTTTTTTCGTGCCGGTTCTTCTGTATGACTGTGCGGAAAAAAAGGAGATGCGGCTCTGGTTCTTGAGTGTTCCGGGGCTCGCTTTTTTCTATCGGGAACAGATTATCCGGCAGCCCTTTTTGTGGGCGGCGGACGGTATGCTGATCGTGGCTGCGATATTGCTGGCGTGCAGAACGGGCAGAATTCTGTATCTGGAACAGGAGATGATCCGTCTTCGGGATACCAGCACGGAATTGAATCTGGTGCTGCAGGAAAAAAACAAGAACCTGATGGAAAAACAGGATTATGAGATCTACCTTGCGACACTGCGGGAGCGCAACCGCATTGCAAGAGAGATTCATGATAATGTGGGGCATATGCTTTCAAGAAGTATTCTGCAGATGGGGGCACTGATTACGATTCATAAGGAGGAGCCGCTGCACGGACAGCTCGCCGGGGTGGGGGAGACGTTAAATCAGGCGATGAACAGTATCCGTGAGAGCGTGCACGATCTGCACGATGAGTCCATTGATCTGCGGCAGTCTATTGCGGAGGCGACCCGTGAGATGAAGGAGCATTATCAGCTCACGGTCGATTACGATATGTCTCCGGAGATTCCACGCAATGTAAAGTATTGTTTTATCACAGCAGTAAAAGAAGCCATGTCGAATATTGCAAAACACTCCGATGCGGATAAGATCTCCGTGATTTTGCGGGAACACCCGGCGTTCTACCAGCTGACGGTCGAGGATAACGGAACGGTGGGGCGTAAGGGACAGAGCGGACTATTGTGGGAGGAAGAGGTCGTCCGTATGGACGGAAAGGAAGGGATTGGTCTTTCCAATATGAAGGAGCGCGTGCAGGCACTGGGAGGAACCTTCCGGATTCATACGGAAAAGGGATTTGTGATCTTTATTTCGATTCCCAAGAGGGATAAAATGTAGATACGGTAATGAAGGCTGGGAGAGAGAAAAATGAGAGTTCTGGTGGTTGATGATGATAAACTGGTGGCAGTATCCCTAAAAACGATTCTGGAAGCTGACGGGGAGATTACGGTCGTGGGTCTTGGAGAGGCGGGAGATGACGCCATCCGGCTTTATCGGGAGCAGCATCCTGATATTCTGCTGATGGATATCCGCATGCAGGGAATGTCCGGATTGGATGCAGCTGAATGTATCTTAAAAGAAGATCAAGCGGCAAAAATTTTGTTTTTGACAACCTTTTCCGATGACGAATACATTGTAAAGGCACTGAATATGGGAGCGAAGGGGTATCTGCTGAAACAGGACTTTGAGTCGATCGTTCCGGCACTCAAGGCTGTCTACGGCGGGCAGAGTGTATTCGGCGGACAGATTATGGGAAAAATTCCGGTGCTTCTGGCAGGAAAAGGCAGCTTTTCCTATCATGATTACGACATCAGTGAGAAGGAGCAGGGCATTATTGAACTGGTGGCAGAAGGCTTAAGCAACCGGGAGATTGCAGAAAAATTGTATTTGAGCGAGGGTACGGTGCGCAATTATATCAGCACCATACTGGATAAATTAAAGTTACGAGACCGCACACAGCTGGCAGTCTTTTATTATAAGAACTGCGGCTGAGCCGGCGGTACAGCAATCGCACAGAAGCTGTGCCGACAGACAGCGACATGAAAGAGACGGCAATGCAGCAACAGGGAAGATGAGGAAAACAATGATATTTGAGACACATGCACATTATGATGATGAAGTATTTAATGAGGATAGAGGGCAATTATTAGCTGGGCTCCCGGAAAAGGGAATCGGGAGGGTGATTAACGTCGGCGCGTCCATTGAGACGACGAGGACGACACTCGCGTTGGCGGAGGCGTATGATTACATCTATGCCGCCGTGGGTGTGCATCCGAGCGATATTGACGGGCTGAACGAGGAGACATATTCCTGGCTCAAAGCGCAGACGGCACATCCGAAGACGGTAGCGGTGGGAGAGATTGGTCTGGATTATTACTGGGACAAGGAGCCGGAAGTACAGGCAGCGCAGCGGGAATGGTTCGTGCGCCAGCTGACACTCGCAGGGGAAACAGATCTGCCGGTAATTATCCACTCGCGTGACGCGGCGGAGGATACCATGCGGATCTTAAAAGAGACCGGAAGATTCCGGGAACATCCCGGTGTCATTCACTGTTACTCGTACTCGCCGGAGCAGGCAAAAGAGTACGTGAAGATGGGATACTGCATTGGTGTGGGCGGTGTGGTTACCTTTAAAAATGCAAAGAAACTCAGGCAGACGGTGGAGCAGATCTCTCTGGAACACATTCTGTTGGAGACGGACTGCCCGTATATGGCGCCCGAGCCGCACCGGGGAACCCGCAACGATTCCTCCAACCTCTCTTATGTGGCTGCCAGGATTGCGGAGATCAAAGGCGTCTCTGTGCAGGAGGTGGAGCAGACGACCTGGGAAAATGCCTGCCGTGTATTCGGCGTCCGGTAGGTGTCTGCCCGAATCAGCAGAAGCGGGAATATTCCGGGGTGTCTGCCCAATAGCGCTTCGGGATCAACTGCATCTGCAAGCCCGGATTTTTGCGGGATTCTATGGCAATGTGATCAAAAAAGGTCAGCCAGAGCTGCCGGAAGGCTTCCTCGTCGGAGGAATACCGGCTGACTTTCTCCAGATCCAGATCTGCGGCATCTGTGAGAATGTAGCTGGAAAGCGCTTTGTGCACCGCGACAGACTGATGTGTGGCGTCATAGATCATAAAGTTCTCGGAGGGCAGACGGTCGGTGAAATGCTCTGCCAGATAGGGAAGGACGTTGTCCTTCGGATGGATCGTGGCAAAGAGAACGCCGTTCTCAAGCTCGGAGAAGCGCAGAAATTCGAGATGATGGCAGGCTTCGCGGTTGGTCGCCCGGCAGAGCTCAAAAATCCGGTAGACACACGGTTCGCCTAAGGAAAGAAGCACTTTCTGACCGTCTCCGCTTGCGAGTGCGAGGAGGATGGTCTCATAGATGGCGTCTGCCTTGTCCATCTTCCTGCCGGAGGATGGCTCGCCGGACATTGCTGCCTGATAGATCGACTCATAGAACTGCATGCCGAAACGGGACGTGATGGTGCGGATCACCTTGCCGGTCTTATCCGCGGAAGGAGTTACGTGAATATATTCGGAAAAAAGCTCGTAATTCTCCGGTTCTCCGGTGGCAAGCCGGATATTGCGGTGACCGAGCCGGCTTGCGCAGGCGTCATAGACACCGGTAAAGATACCTTCAAGACTGTCCTCACAGATAAATACATACATGTAAAATACCTCTTTTCTATGTGTAATCAGGGCGGTGGGCTCACAGGGCAAGCCCGGTGTCAAACAGCGACAACTGCTGATAACCGCTGTTGCGGAGCTCCGTTGGAACCTGCGTGTGGTCTGCCATGAGATGAGAGCAGATATAGTCCTCGTCGAGCTTCGTGCGGTACATCATCCGACCGGAACAGGTGATGAAATACAGGGCGCGCTTTAGCACAACACCGATCTTTTTCAGATCGTCATAGGTGAGCGCGGTATCCCGTCTGGCGGCGACGATCCGCTGGGCGGACTTGTATCCGATTCCGGGTACGCGCAGAAGAGTCTGATAACTGGCGCGGTTGATCTCGACCGGAAATGTGTCGAGATGACGCAATGCCCAGTCACACTTGGGATCCAGATAAATATTAAAGTTCGGGCGGTCTTCCGACAGAAGCTCATCCACATGAAAGCGGTAATAGCGCAGTAGCCAGTCTGCCTGGTACAGGCGGTGCTCGCGCAGCAGCGGAGGTCCGCCGGGGAGCACCGGCAGTGACGAATCACCGTTGACATTGATGAATGCAGAGTAGAAAACGCGCTTCAGATGAAACTTCTCATAGAGTGCCTCGGACACACACATAATCTGATAGTCGTTCTCCGGGGTAGCACCGATAATCATCTGTGTGCTCTGCCCGGCGGGCACGAACTTCGGCGCTTTGCGGCAGACCATCAGTTCATTCTGGTTCTCCGTGATGCCATTCTGGATCTGGCGCATGGGGGAGAGAATCGTGTGTCTTGATTTGCAGGGAGCAAGCTGCTTCAGTCCGTTTGCCGTGGGAAGCTCAAGATTGATGCTCATGCGGTCTGCAAGAAACCCTGCTTTCTCAATCAGTGCCGGGTCAGCGCCGGGAATCGCTTTTACGTGGATGTAGCCGTTGAAGTGATGGACGGTACGGAGCCGGTAGAGCGTCTGGTAAATCAGATCCATGGTGTAATTCGGACTGATGAGGATGCCGGAACTTAAGAACAGACCCTCGATATAATTGCGCCGGTAGAATTCCATGGTGAGCGTGCAGATCTCATCAGGGGTAAAGGAGGCGCGGGGGACGTCGGAGTTGCAGTTGTTCTGGCAGTAGGCACAGTTAAAAATACACTCGTTGGTGAACAGGATCTTGAGCAGGGAGATGCATCTTCCGTCTGCAGCAAATGCATGGCACACGCCGGGAGCCAGACAATTCCCCATGTGCCTGCCATCTCCCCTGCGGTCGGCGCCGCTTGAGGTACATGCCACGTCGTACTTCGCGGCATCGGTAAGGATGGCAAGCTTCTCCATGAGGGAGAGATTCTGCTGAATGTTCATGTGAAAACACCTCCTGGCAAAACAAATGTTCGGTTAAAGAATAGCACATATGTTCGGCAAAAGCAAGATAAATCGAATATTTGTTCGAGAAAGATTATGGTTCACTTGGACAGTGGGTATATGGTATAATGTACGTAAGCAATGAGCAGTGCCAGACGTGACAGTCACGAGATATGCCTGCTTGCAGGCTATATATCGCGACTGTTGCGGATGATAGGGCGAATGCCCGTTAGTCCGGGAAATCTATGATTTCCTGGACGAGCACTGCGAAGACGTGACATTTGCCGGAGCGGGCATCGGAGACTTTAGACGGATGATAGGGCGAATGCCCGTCAGTCCGAGAAATCAGGGATTTCTTGGACGTGCACTGCGAAGACGTGACATTTGCCGTAGCGGAGTCGTACAGATAGAAGCCCCCGGACGGGCTTTGGAATGGAGAAAGATGGATACAGATATTTTTGAGCAGTTCCCGGATCGGGAAACATTTGACAAATACTGGAACGAGAATTATCAGCCGGTGACATATGAGGATGTGCGCGAGGCGTTCACCGATTTTGTGAAGTCTGCGGACGGTCACATCTACCTCTCGGATTACGAGGAGAAGGGGCTGATCTCCCGGGAAGATTTTAAGGAAAACCTCTCGCAGGAGGCACAGTTTACATTTGAGGACGGACTGACGGAAGTTTTTTACGATAAGAATCCGGAGCTTTATGAGACGGCGTTTGCGCTCTATGAGGAGTCAAAGCTTACCGGAAAGGGAGACGCATCGGTGGCGCAGACGTTTCACGAGACGTTTCGCGCGCTCTATGCAGAGTTTCTGGACAGACTGTATGATGAGGTGCTGGCAGCATGGCAACATTAGGAATCCCGCAGAATACGATTACGGTTCTGCAGAAGTATCATTTTAATTTTCAGAAAAAGTTCGGACAGAATTTTCTCATTGATACCCATGTGCTCGAGCGCATTATTGAGGCGGCGGGCATTACGAAGGATGACTTTGTGCTGGAGATCGGTCCGGGTATCGGCACGATGACACAGTATCTGTGTGAAAATGCCAGAGAGGTGACGGCGGTGGAGATCGATCAGAACCTGATCCCGATTCTGGCGGACACGCTTAGCGCTTATGACAATGTGACGGTTATCAATGAGGACATTTTGAAGCTGGATATTGTAAAGCTCGCGGAGGAGAAGAATGCCGGGAAACCGATCAAGGTCGTGGCGAATCTTCCGTATTATATTACGACGCCGATTATCATGGGGCTGTTTGAGAGCCATGTGCCGATTGACAGCATTACGATCATGGTGCAGAAGGAAGTCGCAGACAGGATGCAGGTCGGACCGGGGACGAAGGATTACGGTGCGCTCTCGCTGGCGGTGCAGTATTATGCAAAGCCAGAGATTATCGCAAACGTGCCGCCGAACTGCTTTATGCCGCGGCCGAATGTCGGCAGCGCGGTGATAAGGCTGACGCGTCATGAGACCGTGCCGGTGCAGGTGGAGGATGAAAAGCTGATGTTCCGGCTGATCCGGGCATCTTTTAACCAGAGGCGCAAGACGCTTGCGAACGGTCTGAATAATTCGCCGGAGATTCATCTCTCCAAGGAAGTGATTCAGGAAAGCATTGAGGAGCTTGGCGTGCCGGTGACCATCCGTGGAGAGGCGCTTACATTGGAACAGTTTGCGGCGCTCTCGAATATTATCGGACGCAGAATGAAGCAGCAGGCATAGAGAGAACAGGGGGAAACAGACAATGGATGGACAACAGAACAATCAGAGTGGATGGAACGGGAACGAGGCGCCCAGAACATACGGTGAAGATACGAAAATGTATCAGAACCGGCAGAACGCGTCGCAGCAGCCGAATTACGGAAATGGTCAGAACGCATATCAGCAGCCGAATTACGGAAACGGTCAGAACGCATATCAGCAGCCGAATTACGGAAATGGTCAGAACGCATATCGGCAGCCGAATTACGGAAACGGTCAGAACCCGTATCAGCAGCCGAATTACGGAAACGGCCAGAACCCGTATCAGCAGCCGAATTATGGAAACTGGCAGGGGAATCCCTACCCGCAGGAGCAGCACGGTCCGGTATCTGATGTTCTGTGCAATATTCTTCTGGTGATTTTTATGGCGCAGATTATCATCAATTTTGTGGTATTTGGCGCGACATGGAATGCGATGGCGGGGGAAGGAATAGACGCTTATCTCGACGGATCCGTGAGTCTTGGCAGCCCGGTGCAGATGCTTTCCATGTTTTCCAATCTGCTGTTTGTGGCGATGCTTGTGCTGTTGATTCTGGATATTGTAAAAATCAGCAATCAGAAATACAAGATCACCGGTCTGGTGCTGTTTGCGATTTTCTTAAGACCGGGCTATTACGTCTGGAGAGCACATGTGCTCAAGAGAAAAATGACGTTTCCGATCATCTACACCATCGTTTACAGCGGAGTGACCGTGGCATATTTTTTCTATTCGTTTTATAAAGTTTTTTCACTGACATTCGGGATTATGCAGAGTCTGAACTAGTGCCGCGGCTTTGTGGGAATGGAAGATCTCCTTGGTTCATATAATAATGGACAGGGAGATTTTTTTATGCGGAAAAAATGGAAACACTATATTGATAGAATGCTTACATTCGCGCTGATCGGCATATTATTGCCGCTTTTTATCACGATAATATGTCAGCGTATGCGGCTGGAGGAAGTGATATACGGCACGTACAACGCGATAACGGAGACGGCAGAAAGAGAGGGCGGGGAGGAACTGGAAGAACAGCTGCCTTTTATTCTGGCGAAGGAGATCCGTGCGGACGCGGAGGATGCGGCGCTTATGGCGCAGTGCGTGATTGCGCGGACAACACTGTATGATGCCGCGGCGAGAGGGGAGGAACAGCCGGCTGCTTTTTCGGAGGAAGAATTAAGGCAGGCGCTGGGGGAAACATATGAAAAGACCATGGAACGGCTTGAGACGTGCGTGGAGGAGACGAGCGGGCAGGTGCTCTCCTGGAACGGTGGCTATGCGTATGCTGCATATCATGCGATCAGTGCAGGAAGTACGAGAGATATGAGCCGGTCGGCGGAAGCGGCGGTGCCATATCTTCCCGCGGTGGAGTGCCCGGCGGATCTGACGGCGGAGGGTACGCTCTCGGTCATTTATTGTGAGGAAACGGACATTTTAAAGCGGTGCGGGGAGCATTTTGCGGAGGCAGACGTGTCTGCGGTGTCTGAGATCCAGGTTACAGAGCGGGATGCGGCGGGCTATGTACAGCAGGTCATGCTGGGGAGTATGCCTGCACCGGGGAAGCGTTCCGTGAGGCGATGGGCTGGAATTCCGCGTGTTTTACGATCACGCAGATGGGGGAAAATGTGCGGATCGTGACAAGGGGACTGGGACACGGGTACGGCCTGAGCCAGAATGAGGCGCGCGCGATGGCGCAGGAAGGAACCTCTTATGAGGAGATTTTACAATATTTTTTTCCGGGAACAACGCTTGTGACAGCGGATCAGATAAAATAGGCGGCGCTCTGCATAAACCATCCGTGCAGGGGAACAATAGGAATAAAAATAAATAATATGGATGGTGAAAAAAATGAGAAAAAGCAGATTTTGGGCATTCCTCGGGCGTAAACAATATGTGATTGCGGGGGCGATTGTGATTGCGGCAGCAGTTGCGACCACGGTAATTTACAGCGATCATGAACAACAGCAGCGCGAACAGCTGGAGGAAGAACTGGCACAGGAAAACACACCGGAGGAAGCCGGACTTGTCGCTGCGACGGAAAGTACGGAACAGACAGCACAGGCATCCGCAGTTATTCCGCCGGAGCAGACCGCGGAGACGGAAAAGCTGGAGCAGAAAGCGGCAGAGACGACAGAGAGTACGGAAGTGGCGCAGGTGGAAAAAGAAGCGGAGAATGAGACCGCAGAGACGGGAGCAGGGGTCAATGCCCTTCATTTTGATCCGGAGGACGGCATGCTCTGGCCGATGGAGGGAAATGTGATCTTAAATTACAGCATGGATTCTACCATATACTTTGCGACGCTGGACCAGTACAAATACAATCCGGCGGTGATTATCGCGGGAGAGGTCAACAATAAGGTATATTCCGTCGCAAAGGGAAAAGTCATCGGTCTCTCCAACAACGAGGAGACCGGCTGTACGATGACGGTCGATCTGGGTGACGGCTACCGCGCGATCTACGGACAGTTAAAGGAGCCGAACTTTGCGGTGGGTGATTATGTGGAATCCGGCCATGTGCTGGGCTACGTGGCAGAGCCGACGAAATATTATTCGGTGGAGGGCAGCAATCTGTATTTTGCGCTGCAAAAAGACGGACAGCCTGTCGATCCGGTAGCATTTTTTCAGAGCTAGTTTGTAAAAGGAAGACACCGGTTCTTGAATATGTTGGATTTCTTCATTATAATGAAACAAGAGATAAGGGAGGAATCGGTACATGGAATTCAAGGAATACAGTAAAGCTGTGATGGCGTGGGTGGACGGAGTGATGCAGAACCGCGGCGCCGATGCCGAGAAAACATTGAAATACTGTGCGGATATCGAACAATATGCAAAACAGACGGGGGATCCAAAGCTTCTGGGGTTTGCCTACTATTATGCGGGCGAGACCTACTATGTGCTCAATGAGGGCGAGCAGCTTCTTAAGACCATCACCAGAGCCATCACCTATCTGGATCAGGCGGAGCAGTGGGACATGGTTGCCAGGGCTTATAATATCCTTGCGATTGCCTTTTTGAACCGTGGAAATACGCCGATTGCGCTGGATTACTATCTGACCGGACTCGGTTATTGTAAAAAATATAAGCTGGCGAACGAAGAAAACGTCATCAACCTGAATCTCGGAACCCTCTATCTGGGCAACGAACAGTGGAATGAGGCGCAGAGATATTTTGAAAAAGTCTCCTCCGATATCAAGGCATATCCGGAGACCCCGAATTATTACGGGCTGATGAGCTGTGTAGCGGTCTGTCTGGGGCGGTGCTTTATGCAGCGGGAACAGAATGAACGCGTGCAGGCACAGATGGATTATCTGGATCAGGTCTGCTGGGAGCACATGCAGAAGATCGAGCGGCTCTCGGCGCTGATTTTTAAGGCGGAATATTATCACCACGTGGAAGAATCACACTCCGTGAGGAATGTATTGAGCAGATCCGCGGACTTGTGGATATGGACATGGCGGTTATGGATATCTTTGATGACGTGTACGGGCTGTGCAGACTGTTGCTGGAGATCGATAAGGAAGACGTCTTCTGGGACATCGTGGCGGTATTGGAAAAATTGACGAAAAACGCCAATATTGCGAATCTGCAGCGGAAAATAGTTTCCTTAAAATCCTCTGCTACCGCAGGAAACAGGACGAGGCGGCTTATCTTGAGGAGGCGGGCCGGTTCTATGAGCTGACCGAGGCGCTGGATCGGGAGAACCATTATATGATTGCCAACATGCTCTCCGTGCGCAGATCATTAGAACATGCGAATGAGAAGCGGCGGGAGATGGAGAAAGCGAATGAGCGTCTGCTGGAGAAGTCGAGACGGATCCGCTGACGCGGCTGGCGAACCGGTTCCGGCTGAATGATTATCTGGAGCGTGCGTTTGAGCGGACGCGGGATGACCATAGAGCATTTGCGGTAGAGATTCTCGACATCGACTACTTCAAGGAATACAATGATAACTACGGCCATCAGGCGGGAGATGCCTGCATCGTGGCGATTGCGGATGAGCTGCGGAAAATGCAGAGCCACGATACCTTCTGTGCGCGGTATGGCGGGGATGAGTTTATCATTATTTACGAGTACAAGACGGAGGACGAGGTTTTTTCTATGGCGGACAGTCTGCGGGAGCGTATTCTTGACAGGCGGATCGAGCATGTGTGTTCGAAGGCGCTTCCGGTTGTCACAATCTCGCAGGGAATCTGTTTTGACGTGGCTCCGGAGGGAAGCCGGAGCTGGGATTTCCTGCATGCGGCGGATATGATGCTCTACGAAGTGAAAAAGCGCAGCCGCAACAACATTTCACTTGGGCATCTGGATGCAAAAGAGGCGAGATACGGAGAAGAGAGGAAACTTTTATAGATTCCGGCATAGAATATACTGTAACGGAAAATCCGCAATCGAGCCTTTTACTTTTACCGAAGCGCAGCAGTATGAAAAAGTACAGATCAAGTAAAGTACGCATCTGTCGATTGCTTTTCATAGGAGTATTGCCCAAAGCCGCGAGCGGATTTGGGTTACATAGACAGAAGTTCGAAGATTTGCGCATTTCTTGACAAAAGAGAGATGCCGTGCTATGATTCAAAATACTGCGCAGTCGGCAGAGGTGGGCACTTTCTGCCGGTGCTGGGCATGCGTCAGAGAATTGGCTCTGGCGTGACAGAAAGGAAAAAGATGGAAACAGTTAGATTTGATGAGTTAGATTTATATCCTCAGGTGTTAAGAGCGATTGCGGATATGGGATTTGAGGAGGCAACGCCGATTCAGAGCCAGGCGATTCCGGTTGTGATGTCGGGCGCGGATGTGATCGGACAGGCACAGACAGGTACCGGTAAGACGGCATCCTTTGGTATTCCGGTGCTTCACAAGGTAGACCCGAACAGCAGAAAGACGCAGGTAATCATTCTCTCTCCGACCAGAGAGCTTGCCATCCAGGTGGCAGACGAGATCCGCAAACTTGCCAAGTATATGCACGGGGTCAAGGTGCTTCCGGTGTATGGCGGCCAGGAGATCGGACGCCAGATCAAGGCGTTAAAAGGCGGCGCGCAGATTATCGTCGGAACGCCGGGACGCGTGATGGATCATCTGCGCCGCAAGACGATCCGCTGTGATGCGATCCACACGGTGGTACTCGATGAGGCGGACGAGATGCTGAACATGGGCTTCCGCGATGACATCGAGACGATTCTTGAGTATATTCCGGCGGAGGGACGTCAGACGATCCTTTTCTCCGCGACGATGCCGAAGCCGATTCTCGATATCACCAGGAAATATCAGCACGATGCGGTCAACATCAAGGTGGTAAAAAAAGAGCTGACGGTTCCGAGCATTGAGCAGTATTACTACGATGTCAAGCGCAGCGACAAGGTAGAAGTCTTAACGCGGCTTCTCGATTACTACAATCCGAAGCTCTCGCTGGTATTCTGCAATACCAAGCGGATGGTGGACGAACTTGCGGAAGAATTAAAGGGACGCGGCTATTTTGCAGAGGGACTGCACGGAGATATGAAGCAGTCGCAGCGTGACCGCGTGATGAAAGGATTCCGCAGCGGCAAGACCGAGATCCTCATTGCGACCGATGTGGCGGCGCGCGGAATCGATGTCGATGATGTGGAGGCCGTTTTCAACTACGACATTCCGCAGGATGACGAATACTATGTGCACCGGATCGGCAGAACGGGACGTGCAGGTCGGACCGGACGCGCTTTTACCTTCGTGAAGGGCAAAGAAGTCTACAAGCTGAAGGATATCATGCGCTACTGCAAGACCAAGATCGTGGCGATGCCGATTCCGTCAACGGATGACGTGGCACAGATCAAGGCAGAGAAGGTCATGGAGGAGATCGGCAGGATCATCGACGAGGAGAACCTGTCGGACATGATCGACATGATCGAGCGCCAGGTGAATGCTTCGGATTACACCGCAATGGATATTGCAGCGGCATTTTTGAAGCAGGCACTCGGTCAGGTCAATCTCGACAACGGCAGCGACGCTGACTACGACTTCGACAATACCGGCGCGGAGGAAGGGATGGTGCGTCTCTTCATCAACATCGGTAAAAAAGACCGCGTCAAGCCGGGAGACATTCTCGGGGCGATCGCCGGGGAGTCCGGCATGCCAGGCAAGCTGGTCGGCGCGATCGATATGTATGACAAGTATACCTTCGTGGAAGTGCCGAGAGAGTATGGCAGAGAGAAGTCCTCGAGGGAATGAAGAACACCAAGATCAAAGGGGCGCTCTGTTAACATGGAGCCGGCAAATCAAAAGGTAGATTTAATAAATGGAATATCGGAATCTGGAACAAAAGCATTCCAGAATAAACAGACGGAATAAACGGCAAATTCTTTGAAGCAAAATTCACGTATTTCTTCCATGCCGTGGCTGGCATCCCATTCCGTGTCTTGACCACGTTTGGACACTCACGGAGTGTGTCCGACAAACCGCAGACAATGAGCGGACTTTCTGGTGTCCCTAATGGCACCTCTTCACAGACAATATAAAACCGCGCGAACCGAAACTCGTTGGCATCTGCTATTAAAAATATGGCAGATGGCAATTCAAACATCGGCTTCGCGCGGTTATGTTTTGTTCAGAGGTGCCAATAAGGGACACACACAAAAGTCCTAAAATTGTCTGCTGGCTTGCGGACACAGTCCGTGGAGTGTTCCAAACTTGGAAAGACATGGATCATCACAGGGATGTGTTTGCCAGCTGCGGGGACGATGGTTGACGGCGGCGGAAATACCGGATTTTGCGGTCAGCGCAATTTGCCGCCGCATGTTTATCTGGTTTCAACATGACATTCTGGACGATGATCAGCACATTGTCGAACAGGATGATCAAAAACGGCGTCAATCCCAGCGTCAGGACATCGCTGCATACCGAGAAGGAGTAACCATGGAACGTGATTTTGACCGGCACAGGACCGCGGGAATGTACAGCGAAAATGCGCAGGAAGCCGCCTGTGAGAGCACGGTGGCGACGGCCGCTCCGCGCACACCCATGTGCAGGGCGAAGATAAAGAGTGGATCCAGCAGAATATTTAAAATGGCGCCGATGATGACGGAGACCATGCCCAGATTGGAAAATCCCTGACAGATGATGAACTGGTTCAGTCCGAGCGAGAGCACGGCGAAGACGGTTCCGATCAGGTAAATGCGCATGTAGGTTTCTGCGTAGGGAAAAATGCGCTCCGTCGCGCCGAACCATACCAGCAGGGCGTCCTTGCACAGATACGCGCCGATGGTCAGGCAGACTGCCATGCCGATCAGAAGCACAAAGCAGTTGGCGAGGATGGCGGACGCGCCTTCTTTATTCTGCTCGCCGGATTTGATGGAGAGTAACGGCGCCCCGCCGTTTCCGATCCAGGCGGCAAACGCGGAGATCATCGTCACGATCGGCCCACAGATCCCCACGCCCGCGAGCGCAATGTCTCCCACATCTGCAATATTTCCGATATACATGCGGTCGATAATGCTGTAGAGTACATTGACAAACTGGGCGAGCATTGCCGGAAGGGCAAGCCGGCGCACCAGCTGTGGGATGGGATCGCTCCCGAGATGATTGACTCTGACCGGATGTTTTCTCCTGATTTTCACATTGGCACCTCTTTTGTATTCTCTATTTTACACGAAAATCCCTGAAAAACGAGTTCTTTCTATCATATAATAGTGTGCAGAAAGATATTAGAATCAAATACAAGAAAAGTCAAGACGGGAGAAAGTCAAACCTGATCCAATCAGAAAAAATTATTTTCTGTATTTGCAAGAATCTGATCTATTTTAGCATGCTGAAGGGAATGTCCAAAAGTACGGCGGATGCCGCGATTGACCGGGGAAAAGAGAAATTCCCAATCTATGAGACGGTGAAAAATAAACTGGTCGAAACGCTTTCGTACGGGCAGAAGCGCATCGTATCGCTGATGTCTGCGGTTGTGACAGGCGCAAAATGCGTGATTATTGACGAGGCGACGGACGGACTGGATATTGATAACCGAAAGCTGGTTGCGGATACCATACGCAGTGTCCGTGATGGCAGAAGCATCATTGTCATTGCGCATGATTTCTCATTTGCATCGGATGTCGCAGATACGCTTATTTTCCTAAAGGACGGGCGCTTTGCAGAAGTCGTGGAGAATGGAAGAGAGGAAGAAATCGGGCAGATTTATAAGAAACTGTATCATGGGGAGGAGCGGGCAGATGTTTAGAATGTTCTGGTATGAGATAAAAATGGATTTTCTGCGGTCGATCCGTTACCGGTTTGGGATGATTTCCGACTTATTGGTGTATTTCGCTTTGTTTACGGTATTTATGGTGACGGATTCCGGAAATTCTTACGCACAAACCTACCATTATGGAAATTACAAGGAACTGGTGCTTTTTGGGATATGTTGCCTGGATCTATGCAATCTCAGCAATTTCAATGTCGCGGGATCGCTGCAGAGTGAGCTGACACACGGAACCTTGTACAAGAAGGTATCCTCAAAATATCCGTTACAGTATCTGTTTGGAGGATTATATGTCTCCTCGGTACTGCTTGAGACGATTACGATTGTGATTGTTGTAATCATTTCAAAGTTCGTGTGGGGGATTGAATTTTCTTTTCATCCGGCGTTTCTGGTGCCGATTCTATTAGAATCCCTCGGAATGTACGGCATAGGTCTGATTGTGGCAGGTATCGCAATTTACTTTAAGCGGACGGGAACGATCGTATTTCTGATACAGACCGCGCTTCTTTTTGTGACGGATACCGTGCCGACCAGTGATGCCATATTAAAGATTACGCATTACATTCCGCTGACCAGATGTAACGAAATATTGCGTCAGATCGCGGTTGGCGGTGAATATACAGGCATGCTGCCGGGATTGTGTATCGTGGCGCTGGTGTGGCTGGTGATAGGAAGCGTGTTCTTTGATGTGATGCTAAAGCAGGCAAAGAAGCGGGGAAATCTGCTGTTCTATTAGTGGACGGTCAGAAAATGGCTTAAATGCAGGATAGAACCTTATAATTAAATATAGATATAAAAAAGACAGGAGGAAAGACGCCCTCCTGTCTTTTTGCGTTCTTCATCAAATCTTAATGAATTCACTGCTTTTAACTTCATAAACATTCCGCTACAATAAAATCAGAATCAAAAAGCGTCAAATAGCGGCAGGCGGCATGTGTGGCGCGGCTTGCGGGGAGTTTACGCGGAAAAGGGGAGAAAATGTACAACATACTGGTGTGTGACGATGAAAAGGACATCGTGTCGGCTCTGGAAATCTATCTGACGGCGGACGGCTATCAGGTATTTACGGCATACAACGGAAGGCAAAGCCGTAGATATATTAAATAAGGAAGAAATCCATCTCGTGCTCATGGACATCATGATGCCGGAGATGAATGGTATCTCCGCCATGGTGAAAATCCGTGAAAAAAGCAACGTGCCGGTCATCCTTCTGACGGCGAAGAGTGAGGACACCGATAAGATTCTGGGACTGACGGTGGGAGCGGACGACTATGTGACGAAACCTTTTAACCCGGTGGAACTGCAGGCGCGGGTAAAATCACAGCTGCGGCGCTATATGCAGCTTGGCGGCAGTACGAAGCAGGAGCGGGATGTGCTTGCGATCGGCGGGATTGAACTGTGCGACCGCACAAAGGAGGTCACGCTCGACGGGGAGCCGGTATCGCTCACGCGCACGGAATACGATATTTTAAAACTTTTGATGGAACACCCGGGGGAAGTATTTTCGCCGAACCAGATCTATGAGCAGGTGTGGCGGGACAATCCCTACGGCACGGAGAATACGGTCGCGGTACATATAAGGCATTTGCGGGAAAAGGTGGAGTATAACCCGGCGGAGCCGCGCTACTTGAAAGTCGTGTGGGGACGGGGCTATAAAATGGAGGAAACAGTGTGAGAAACAGAAAAGACAGTGTGGGAGCAAAAGCGGCGGCGTGGGTCGGCATCACGCTCGGTGCGGTGGTATTTTTCACAGGGGCTGCCGGCGTGTTGCTTATGGATCAGGCGGGCGTGTATGAGATGTCGCGCGAGCAGTTCCTTACAAAGAGTTATCAGAGTGTTGCAGATCAGTATGCCATCCGGGCGCTGGATTACAGTGTGAACATGGAAAATGGTGCAAAACCGGAAAATAATCGCTGGAAAGACACATATTTCCGCTATGGAATCATTGAAGCGGAAAATATTGATTCCGTAGATCTCAACGAATCGTACACTTATGTGGAGCGCAATTTTGATGAGAAGGTCACAAGGGACAAGCTGTACTGCAAAAGCTATGACATCAACGAGGTGACACGCTACGATTACAGCATGACGCTGTGGGGCGGGTACAGCCTCTACACGGATGGCGGAGATTACGCTGCGCAGGTGGAGATTGAGAAGCGGTGTTACAATGCGGATGACGGCATATTTTATTATGAAACGCCGGACGCATACATCCCGGTGAAACATGTGAGCATTCTGATGCTGTCGCCGGATCTGGCGACAGGCTATGATTACACGTATGACGCAGATGTAGGAAAATATCTGGATCTCCATGCGTACAGCGGAACCTATGTGACATTCGACGATGCAGACAGTCTGAGCGAAAACACGGGATTTCAGACGGTCGACTGGACGAACAGTGTGATTCTGGACGGAGTCACCTGCGGTGAGCTTGTGGGGATACCGGTCACTGTAATCGGGAACTCTGATCTGGAGCAAAAGGGAAGCGATGCCAGGACAACGTACCAGCTTACTGACGGCATGCTGCAGATGAACTACACGGCGGAATCACTGCACCGGAAATACTGGGTAGTCACGATTCTTCCGGAGAATGTGCCGCTTGGCTGGAGTGACGATTTGTTTGTGCAGGTGACGACGCTTACGGCGCTGATGTATGGCGTCCGCTATGCCATTTTCCCGATTCTGGCGGCGGCATTTGTGCTTGCCGTATTCTGCCTGGTGTGGCTGGTGCGGTCGGCGGGGCATCACGCGGGAGAGGACGGGATTACGCTTACCTGGCTGGATGGCATGCCGCTTGATGTGTATCTCGGATTTGCGCTGGTGGCGGAGGGATTTCTGTTTCTGATCCTGATGGAAGCTGTCAACGGCAGAAATGCTGCAGCGCCGATGCTTGTGGGGGTTCTGTTTTGCCTCATAGCGGGAGGATGGATTGCGCTTCTGTCGCTGCTGACCTTTGCTGCGCGCGTGAAAGCCGGGGCATGGTGGAAAAATACCGTCGTCTACATGGCGCTTAGCGTGGTCGGCAGGCTCTGCGGCGCGGTGACCCGGAATCTGCCTCTTTTCCTAAGGGCGGTGCTTGTTTTTGGCATTGCCATGATGGCGGAAGCGCTTGCCGGCACGCTTCATACAGGAAGCAGCATGGGAGCGGGCTGGCGGTTTGTAAAAGTCGTAGAGTTCGCATGCATCTTCTGGGGAGTTTTACAGATGAAGCGTCTCGCAGAGGGAGGCGAGCGCCTTGCGGGGGGCGATATGGAGCACCCGGTCGATACGACGCACATGTACCGGGACTTAAAGGAACATGGCGAGCACCTCAACAGCATCCAGACGGGTATGGCAAAGGCGGTTGCCGAGAGCGTGAAGAGTGAGCGGTTTAAGACGGAACTCATCACGAACGTCTCGCACGATATTAAGACGCCGCTTACTTCCATTATCAATTATGTGGATCTTCTGGAAAAAGAGGAGCTTTCCAATGAGACGGCAGAGGGGTATCTGGAAGTGTTAGAGCGCCAGTCAAACCGGCTGAAAAAGCTGATCGAGGATCTGATCGAGGCGTCGAAAGCTTCCACTGGCAATCTCGCCGTGCATCTGGAAAAACTCGAGGCGGGCGTCTCTGTGGTGCAGATCGTCGGAGAATTCGAGGACAAACTGAACGCCGCAGATCTGACACTGCTGATCCAGAAGCCGGAGACGCCGGTGTATGTGATGGCGGACGGCAGGCATTTCTGGCGCGTGATTGACAACCTGATGAACAATATCTGCAAATATGCGCAGCCGGGCACGCGGGTATACGTGGATCTGCGGGAGAACGGCGGGCAGGTGGAGCTCATTTTCCGGAATACATCGCGGTATCCGCTCAACATATCCAGTGAGGAACTTATGGAGCGTTTTGTCCGCGGGGACGAATCGCGCAATACCGAGGGAAGCGGACTCGGTATCTCCATTGCAAAGAGCCTGATGGAACTGATGGGCGGCAGCTTTATGCTCTATGTGGACGGCGATCTCTTTAAGGTTGTGCTTGGATTTGCACAAATGGAGGAAGAAAAAGAACCACTTGATGAAGATAAAAGCGGAAAATAGATACAAATGCAATTTTTCTGACACTTTCTGAAAACTTTGCTTGTTTTTTGATAAACCCTCTGTTACAATGCAAAAAAAGACAGAACCGCAGGAAACGGAAAGAATGCACACAGGAGAAAGACAGAAGGAAGGCGGTCTGTGAGGAAACTGTGGTTACGTTCGGAGGAAGAGTTATGAGAGCTGTGAAAAAGGAATGGTTATTAGGAATGTTGTGTGTGCTGTCTGGCGTGATGCTTATGGTGATGCATCCGGTACAGGCACAGGCAGGGCAGGCGGATCGCGCGGCGTACCGTGCGGTGTTTGACGCATCCTATTACAGTGCGGCGTATCCGGATGTGGCGGCAGCCTATGGAAATAATGCAGATGCGCTTCTGAACCATTTCATCAGCTTTGGCGTGAAGGAAGGCCGCAATGCCAGCGCGGAATTTAATCCGCAGGCATACAGACAGCGTTATGAGGATCTGCAGGCGGCGTTCGGCAGCGACATGGCGGCTTACTGCAGACATTATGTGGCATATGGAAAAGCCGAGGGCAGAAACGGCAGCGCGGACGGACAGCCGGTGGCGGCAGTACAGCAGGCAGACAGCCAGGCGCAGCAGACGGACAGCCAGACTGGGACACAGAACAATGGGACAGCGCAGAGCACGCAGCAGGCATCCGGCACGGTGATCGGTACCTGTACGACTTCTTATGTTGACAATATTCCGCGCGCAACGAACGTTGCACTTGCGGCACAGCGCATTAACGGCACGGTGGTACAGCCGGGCGGCAGTTTTTCTTTCAGCAATACCATCTTACCGCGCACATCCGCGAACGGATATGTGACGGCTCCGATCTATGTGAGCGGCAAAAAGGGCACCGGCACCGGCGGCGGTGTGTGCCAGGTATCGTCCACACTGTATGCGGCGATGGTATATGCGGGACTTCCGGCAACGGAGCGCCATGCACATTCCCTTCCGGTAGACTATCTTCCGGCGGGACTTGACGCGACGATTGCAGGCAGCTATCTGGATCTGAAGTTTACGAATACATTTTCACAGCCGCTGCTGATTCAGGCATCAGCGAATGGCGGAACACTGACCGTGACACTCGTATTGCAGTGATTGCCATTGCACAGTGAATTGGCTGATACACAGTGAAACGGTTTTTATACAGCGAATTGGCTGATGCACAGTGAAATTGTTTTTGCACAGTAATGGTATCTGCGGGTAAGCAGGTGCTTGTATTCAAATGAATGGATTCATATACATTATTTTGCAGGGGATTGCATCTGCGCCTTAAGAATGACTCTGAGGGCAGATCAATGCCCTTGTTTTGGTGCCGTCAATGATGAAAATAAGACGAAATCTTTTTATCTCATAAAAATTATCACTAAGGAAAAAGCCAAATCGTCCGATATATTGACTAGAAAAGTTATTTTTGCGTTACAGAATAGAAAGGAGATGCCATTATGCGAGTAGAAGCGTATAACAGCGTGGCACAGATTTATAAGACAAACAGAGCAGCCGGGGCATCCGCAGCAGCAAAGACTGAGAAGAGCCGGGATCAGGTTGAGATCTCTTCCATAGGATATGATTATCAGATCGCAAAGCAGGCAGTAGCCGAGGCTTCTGACATCAGAGAAGACAAGGTTGCGGAGCTTTCCGCGAAGGTGAAATCCGGCACTTATGATGTGAGCAACGAGGCTTTTGCAGAGAAGCTTCTGGAGAAATATCGCTCCTTTATGCTGTAAGATAAGAGAAATGAGGGCAGATTGTGGCTAGTTTAATGGAAGAACTTCTGGGAGTTCTGGAAAAAGAAGAAACGGAATATCTGACGCTGATCGATCTTGCGGATGTGAAGAGCCAGGCGATTATCAAAGCGGACATTGCGAAGCTTGGCGAGGTGACGGAGAAGGAGCAGGAGGCGGCGAGCACCCTGTTAAACCTGTCGAACAAGCGCACGCAGGTGCTTAATGACATGGCGACGGTTCTCGGGAAAAAGCCGGAGCAGATGACGATCAACCGTATGATCGGTTATCTGGAGAACCAGCCCAGAGAGCAGCAGATGCTTGCGGAGCGCCGGGACAGACTTTTAGAAGTGGGAACGAAGATGCAGACATTGAACCATCAGAACGAGGCCCTTTTAAAGCAGGCGATGGAGATGGTGGAATTTGACCTTACGCTGCTAAAGAGCATGCGGCAGGCGCCGGAGACCGCTAATTACAATAAAAACGCCTATAATACAGGAGACCTGCTTGGCGGCAGCGGATTTGACGCGAAGCAGTAGATAGAGCAGCACGGAGGAAGATACCATGGCAAATGGTTTTGGAACATTGTTTATCGGCGTGTCCGGCTTGCAGAGCAGCCAGAACGCATTAAATACAACGGCAAACAACCTTGCAAACGTAGATACCACGGGATATGTACGTCAGCAGGTGCTGTTTACCGACCGCAACTATGTAACCTTTAATGAGACGACGGCAGTCAGCAAGCAGCAGTCCGGTCTGGGTGTTTACATCGGTGATGTGATTCATTCCAGAGACGTATTTCTGGATCGCTCTTACCGCACGGAGTCGGGACGGCAGGCATTCTATGCGGCAACTTATGAGGCGACCAACGAGGTCGAGACGTATTTTCAGGAGATGGAGGGACAGGCTTTCCAGGATGCACTGAAAGATTTCTGGACCTCTTTTCAGGAATTGTACGAGACACCGGATGACAGCGTGAGCCAGAACCTGGTTGTCCAGAAGGCACAGCTGTTCGTGAGCCGCGCGAATGCGGTTTATTCGGGATTACAGAGTTACCAGTACAACATCAATACGCAGATCAGCGACAATATCGATCAGGTCAACAAGCTCGGCGATACCATCCAGGATCTCAACCTTCAGATCATGAAAGTAGAGGCGGGCGGCATCGAGACAGCCATGACCCTGCGCGATGCGAGAGACCAGGCGCTGGATGAGCTGTCCTCCCTCGTGGATATTTCCTACAACGAGACAGCCGATGGCATCGTGAAAGTCAGCATTGAGGGCACAGAGTTTATCGATGAGAGCCGCTGCTACCATATCGAGAAGAAAACAGACAAGCTGACCGGTTTTATCACGCCGTACTGGGGTTACCTCTCGGATGTGAATAAGGGAAAATACGTCAACGTATTTGATTTTGGCAGCCGGGATATTTCCACAGAGAACAAGAACGATATGGGTGAGCTGAAAGCGCTGGTACTGGCGCGCGGCGACCATATCGCCAACTATACAGACATTGAGGGACTGGATCAGGATACCTACAACGATACGACCGGAATGTCCGTCATGCTGCGGGCAGAGGCACAGCTGGATCAGATGATCCACGGCATAGTGACCGCGTTAAACGATGTGCTTTGTCCGAATGTGACTGCGGAAGATACGATCAAGAATCTTACGAACGGTGCTGCTACAACGCTGGATGTGATACTGGCGGACGGCTCGACCGTAACATTAAATGCGAACACCAAAATTCTGGATGTAGACAACTGTGCGACCGGTTCCGACAAGCAGCTTCCGCCGCAGGAACTGTTCTCCAGAATCGGAACAGAGCGGTACACAAAGGCGACTTACACCTATCAGCCGGTAGATGAGAACGGCAATCCGAAAGTGGACGCCAACGGCAACCCGGTGACGGAGACCAAGGAGATCTACATTTACAATGAAGAGGACCCGAACGATACCACAAAGCAGTACACACTGCAGAGCTTAAGTGTCAACGAGGCGCTTGTGATCGATGAAACGCTGCTGCCGCATCTATGCCAGAACGGTGATGTCGATTATGCACTGGCAGCAAAGCTGGCCGGTGTGTGGGATGAGGAGCGGCTTACGCTGAACCCGAACGACACCAAGGCGTGCAGTTTTAAAGATTACTACAAAGATATGATCGGTGAGATGGCAACCTACGGAAATGTCTACAATTCCACAGCGACCAGCCTCACGGGAACGGTGGCTTCTGTGGACAATCAGAGACAGCAGGTCATCGGCGTATCTTCCGATGAGGAGCTGACCTACATGATCAAGTATCAGAATGCTTACAATGCAGCCAGCCGTTTCATCAATGTGGTCAATGAGATGATCGAACATCTGCTGACCCAGCTTGGATAATTGAGCGCGTAAAAAAGAAAGAGAGGGTGTTACATGCCATCTACATTTTTTGGTTTAAATATTGCATCATCAGGCTTAAGTGCCTATCAGGTCGCACTGAATACAACGGCTAACAATATTGCAAACGTGCAGACGACCGGCTACTCCAGACAGCAGTCGAACCGTGTGGCATCGGATGCGCTTTTGGTGCACCAGCAGTACGGAGCTGTGGGAACCGGTGTTACAACCGTGTCCGTCAAGCAGATCCGAAATCAGTATTACGATACAAAATACTGGTACAATCAGTCATCGGTCGGACTGTATGAGACAAAATTGAGCTACTTACAGCAGATCGAGAACTATTTTATCGATGACAGCTCCTCCAAAGGCTTTACGACGATCCTGAACACGATGTTCAATTCACTGGATACATTGAAGAACAATGCATCGGATGTCAACACCCGTCAGCAGTTTATTGGAAGCGCACAGAATCTGGCAACCTACTTCAACAGCGTGTCGGAGGGACTGACTGATATCCAGAAAGGGACGAACGATGAGATCAAATCCACGGTCCAGAATATCAACGCGATCGCGGAGAAGATAGCGGTATTGAACAAGCAGATCAACGTCATTGAGATTCAGGGCGGCTACGCAAACGAGCTGCGCGACCAGCGTGCGCTGTTGATTGATGAGCTGTCCGAGATTGTGCCGACTGAGGTTTCCGAGGTGCCGATCACGGATACAAACCATCCGGACGAGCCGACAGGCGCCAATTACTACACTGTAAAAATCGGCGGTCAGGTGCTTGTAGATACCTACAATTACGAGACACTCGAGTGCAAGGCGAGAGATTATAAGGTCAATCAGACAGATGCAGCCGGACTTTATGATATTAAATGGTCGAAGACAGGCAATACCTTTAATGCGGGCGGAAGCTCGATGTCCGGCACGTTAAAAGCGCTGTTTGACATCCGTGACGGAAATAACGGCGAGAATTTCTCAGGACTGGCAAAGGTGTTGAACAGCACCGAGGTTCAGATTACCAATCCTTCCATCACGAGTATTGTGGGAGTCAGCATGCCGGAGGAAGGCATATTGACGATCAACGGTAGAGAGTACGCATATGAGGGATTTACCTTTGAGCAGGATGCGGACGGCAACATCACTTCCTATACCTTTAATATGAAGAGAGCGCTCACGGCGGAAGAGCAGGCACGTGTAGACGGACGCACGGCATCGGTCGGAACATCGATTGACGCGATGGGTATTCCGTATTATATGAGTCAGATGAACCAGTTCCTGCGCAGCTTTGCGACGGAATTCAACAATATTTTGAAAAAAGGTGTCGATCTGGACGGCAATTCCACCAGCGGATATGCATTTTTCACCGGTACAGACACCGTGACCGGCGAAGAGTTTTCCTTCGACGGCAAAGATGCGAACGGGAATGCAGTCAACGGATCTGGCTCAGACACGTATTACAAGCTGACAGCAGCAAATATCTGCGTGAACAGCATGATCGTCAAGGATCCGACCAAGCTGGCGACAACCGTTGACATCAACGGAAAGGGTGGCGTGGATGCGTACGATCTCGTGGAGGAACTTGCGACGTTAAAGAGCGGCAAGGTGCTTTACCGCGGAGGTACGGCGGACGGATTCTTAAAATGCATGATTGCAGATATTTCCGTGGACACCCAGCAGTCAGAAATTTTCAGCAAGAATTACCAGAATGTGGCGAGCGCGATTGACACGCAGCGTATGTCGATTTCGGGCGTTGATGAAGATGAGGAGGCAATGGATCTGATCAAATTCCAGAATGCCTACAATCTTTCTTCAAAGATGGTATCTGTCATGGCAGAGATTTATGACAGACTGATCCTTGAGACCGGTGTATAGACAAGGACATGAGGAGGAATCATAAATGCGTATTACGAATAACATTATACTTCACAATACGACGGGCAATATCAATGGAAATAAGGTGAATGTCAACAATCTGAACAATCAGATGACATCCCAGAAAAAGATTCAGAGACCTTCCGAGAATCCGGTCATTGCAGTGCGCTCCTTAAGACTGCGCACAACACTCAGCGAGATCGATCAGTATTACGAGAACAATATCCCGGATGCAGAATCCTGGATGAAAGTGACAGAGACGGCGCTTGCCAATATGAAGACGATTCTGACGGACATCCGTACACAGTGTACTTATGGAGCGTCCGATCAGATTACCGCAGACGATCGTAAGACGATCTTGACCCAGTTAGAGAAGCTGCGGGATCAGGTCTATGCGGAAGGAAATGCAGATTATGCGGGACGTACCGTCTTTACCGGTTACCGCACGAATCAGAAGCTGACCTTTATGACAGACGACAATACGACATCTTACAATATCACACAGGGACTTTCCTATAAGAATCTGGAAGAGCACCGCTACTACAGCGATGAGGTGACGCTTCCGACCACAGCAGCAGAGGTGACCGGCAACACCATCTCGAATCCGAAGCAGGCGACATTCGACCGTATCCGTTTAAGCTACGGCGAGATCGACAGCATCACGGACAAGGACGGCAATGCGCTGTCGACAAACGGTGCGACCGGAACGCTCAGCTATTCCTACACAGATGCAGCCGGCGTGACACAGACGGACGGCGAACTGAAGGTAACCGTATACGATACATTTGAGGACTGGGCAAAAGCATCCCAGACTGCGGACAACACCTACAATATCACAGACGGTGAAGCGGTATTTATTAAGGAGAGCGGTGAGCTGATCTTAAGCTCGGATGCGTCATCGACGATCAAGAGCGGCAGGGCAAGCCTGGATGTCAACTACACCAAGACCGGATTTAACAAGGGTGAGGTACGTCCGGAGTATTACTATAACTGCACCAACATCACGGATGCGGCAAAACCGGTGGAATATATAAAGTTTGAAAACGGCAAGGAAATCTATCAGGATATCAATTACGTCGTAGCGGCAAACCAGACCCTGACGGTCAATACACAGGCATCCGCCGTATTTGATGCATCGATCGGAAGAGATGTTGACGCCATGATCGAGGCGGTAAAGTTCGCGCAGGACGCAAACAATAAAGTCGAGGAACTGGAGAAAATGCAGAAAATGCAGGAGTATTCTTCCGATGACTGCCAGGCGGCACTTGAGGACTGGATCGCAGCGGCGAAGAAAGAACGCGATTATGCGGACGATAATCTGCAGAAGCTTTATAACAGCTACATCGGGAATTTTGACGATTATCTGCAGAAGGTTAATCTGGCGAACACGGACCTCGGAAGCAAGGGACAGAGCCTGGATCTGACCAAGAACCGTATGGCAAATCAGCAGACCACGATGGAGGAATTAAAGTCCACCAACGAAGACCGCGACCTGTCTGAGATCATTATTGACTATACGTCGGCGTACACGGCATATCAGGCATCTTTGCAGGCTGCGGCGAAGATCAATCAGACAACATTACTGAATTACATTTAACAGACACGAACTGGGGAAGCTGGAGGAGAACCGATGAAAGCAAACACAAGACTTTTTGGGGAGATTGATATTGCGGATGACAAGATCATTTCATTGGAGGATGGAATGATCGGACTTCCGGAATACCGGAATTTTGCATTGATATTTGATGAGGAAAAGGAAAAAGACAAGAGTTCCGTGATGTGGTTCCAGTCCATGGACGATCCACAGACAGCATTTCCGGTCATGCAGCCAAACCATGTGTGCCCGGATTACAACCCGATGGTGAGCGATGAGATGCTCCGTCCGCTCGGCGGGATGACAGAGGACAATACTTACGTGCTCGTCACACTTACGGCAGCGCCGGATCCGAAGGATACCTCGGTGAACCTCAAGGCGCCGATTGTCATTAACACAGACACCCGTAGGGGAGCACAGATCATTGTGGAAGATGACTATCCTGTCAAATATAAGATCTATGATGTAGTAAAAGGAAAGAAGAAAGCGGAGGAATAAGGCATGCTGGCATTGACACGCAAAAAAGGGGAGTCGCTGGTCATCAACAATAATATTGAGATCACGGTGTTAGAGATCCGCGGAGATCAGGTCAAGATCGGAATCAGTGCACCGAAGGAAGTGCCGGTATACCGTAAGGAGGTTTACCTCCAGATTCAGAATGAGAACAAGGCGGCATTGAACGCAACAGATGCAATGGAGGCGTTGAAGAATCTTTTCTGATGCGGTTAATAAAAGCCATAGTTTCTCCGATATAAGACATAGAAAACCGGGAACATAGAGGAGCCATGTATCACACGGAGGTGGTAAGAGATGGAAATAGAGAGTATGAAGAGCGGAGCAGCAGCGTCGTATCAGGGAAGTGCGGCAGCGACATCCACAAAAACGCCGGATACTGCGGTACAGCCGGAAGCATCCACACAGGCAGGGCTGTCGCAGACAGCAGATAAGAAGCCCGCGGTGCAGAACTTTTTTACAGAGAAGGATCAGGAGGATAAGGATCCGTCTCAGGAAAAAGATGCAAAGCAGGGAACACAGTTAAAAAAAGCGGTCAATGATCTGAACAAACAGATGAAGAACTCGGAGGCGATCTTCGGAATTCACGACAAGACGAACCGTGTTACAATCAAGATCATCGACAAGACCACAAAGGAAGTCATCAAGGAGTATCCGCCGGAGGAGACACTGGACATGATCGCCAAGGTATGGGAGATTGCGGGAATCCTTGTGGATGAGAAGTTATAGAAAGGAACGGTGAGCATATGCCAATTCGTATTACCGGATTAAATTCAGGACTGGACACAGAGGCGATTATCTCGGCTCTGGTATCTTCTTATAACTATAAGACCAATAAGTACAAGAAAGCACAGACCAAGCTTTCCTGGAAGCAGGATGCGTGGAAGACGCTCAATACCAAGATTTACAGCTTGTATTCCAGCGTGGGTAATCTCAAGCTTTCCAGCGCCTACAATCTGAAATCTACCACTGTATCTGACACCACCAAGGCAACGGTAACGGCGAGCAACAGTGCACCGAGTGGCACGCAGTCGCTGAATATTATCAGCGTGGCGCAGGCGGGATATCTGACCGGCGGTCAGCTGGATAGCAGCGTGTCAACCAGTACCACACTGGCAGAACTCGGCTATACCGGTGGGGACGGTAAGATAAATTTGACAAAAGGCGACGGAACAACGACCTCCATTGAAGTGACACAGGGAACAACAGTCGGCAGTTTCATTGCGTCCTTAAAAGATGCGGGTGTCAGCGCGAACTTCGATGCAACAAATCATCGTATTTTTGTGAGCTCCAAAGAGACAGGAAAAGACAACGATTTTACACTTACGGGCGGCAATGCTGACGGTATCAGTGCGCTTACCAAACTGGGATTGAATGTAAAATCCGATGCAACCGATGCAACCTATACATCCTATACACAGTATTATGATGCAGACGGCAATAAACTTAACCAGAATATCACCGATGCGATTGCGGCTTACAAGGCAGCACAGGAGGACTACAAGACGAAGACGGCACAGAATGCCAATCTGACCGCATCCTATGGTTATGCCAGCGCTTATTCGGCAATGATGGATGCCTTAAAGAGCAGCGGACTTTCCGATGCAGATCAGAAGAAGTTGCAGACACTGCTTGGAATGACGGCATCCCAGCGTGTGGATTCCCTGATGGATGCAAACGGAAATGTTTATACGAAGTCGGATACAGACAGTCTCGGAAACACGATTTACAGCTATAAGGATGAGAATGGCGATACCAGTTATATCCGCAGAATGGTTACCTATGAAGATGGCAGCAACGTCTACACAAAGAATGAGGATGGTACCTATACGGACGGCGATGGGCATGTGTGGAAAGCGACTGGTGAGAAAGATGCCGATGGAAACGCAACATATTCTTACACAGCCGACGATGGCACGGTGAAGACCGCCACGATCAAGGAGAATACCAGCTATTATGAGGTAACTGCAGAAGCGCGCGGCACCGGTTATTACAAGTATACGGATGCGGACGGTACCACCTATACACAGAATGATAACAGTACGCTTGCGGGTTCGGACGGAAATACATACAAATTAAGCGATGGCAATCTGGTGCAGATCGACAGTGACGGCAACGAGGTTACAGGTGGCAAGAAGGTGGCTGTTTCTGACTGTACACAGAAGGAAATTGAGAAAAATGTGTACCATCAGAGCGCAGTGGCAACGGGTGTCGGACGTTCTGCAGATGCACTTACGGCATTAAAAGAAGCGAACAAGGACACGCTGACAGATGATTTTATCAGCAGCCTCACTTCAAATATTGAAAAAGTCAATGCATTTGAAAATGCAGAGGATACGTTAGACAGCTCTGACAGTGCTTCCAGAGCAAGCATTGCAGCAGCGGTAAAGAATGCCTATGCGGCGAATGGTTCGGCGGGGGTGACGACGCTTACTAATACCTACGCATCACAGATTACGACCAATAAGACCGCCATGGAGGCAGATCAGGAGGTACTTGATAAACATGCGGTACTGTCGAAGCTCGTGGCGATGGATGAGACTTCCGCAGAGTATGCAACCGCATTTGCAGACTTTGTGAGCCAGGTGCAGAGTGCCCATGAGATTCAGAACGGCACGAACGTAACGTACAATTCAGATGCTAAGAAGATCGATGGTACAGATTCCGAGATTACTTTAAATGGAATCAAATATACAAGTTCCATGAATACTTACTCGATCAATGGACTTTCGATTACGGCGCTGCAGGCAACCGGTGTGGGAGATACGAATGCGATCAGCATTACCACATCGACAGATACACAGGGAGTTTACGATAAGATTAAGGATTTCCTGACACAGTACAATGCGCTGATCAACGAGATGACATCTCTTTACAATGCAGATTCTGCAAAGGGTTATGAGCCGTTGACAGATGAAGAAAAAGATGCGCTTTCAGACACAGAGGTGGAAAAATGGGAGCAGAAGATCAAAGATTCCCTGCTGCGCCGTGATGAGAGCCTTGAAAAGATCATGAGTACCATGACAAACTCTATGAGCAAGGGTTATGAAGTAAATGGAAAGACTTATTATCTGTCAAATTTCGGAATTAAGACACTTGGTTATTTCAATGCACCTGAAAATCAGGAATATGCATACCATATTGACGGCGATTCCGATGATACTGCTACGTCTGGAAATGACGATAAACTGATGGCAATGATCAATTCAGATCCGGATACGGTGGTTTCCTTTATGCAACAATTGACATCTGACCTATATACGGCAATCGGTGATAAAATGAAGTCGTCTACTTTAAGTAGCAGCTACAAGGTATACAATGACAAGGAGATGGCGTCGGAATACAGCGATTATACGGATCTCATCAAGAAATGGGAAGAAAAATTGCAGGACAAAGAAGACTACTATTACAATAAGTTTTCCGCGATGGAAACAGCATTATCGAAGCTGAACAGTCAGACATCATCGTTGTCAAACCTGTTTGGAAATTAAACGGCATAATGCCGTGACAGCGTCTCTGCCGAATGTGTAAAAACATCGGCAGAGACGAATACATGTATGGAGGATAGTATTATGTTAGCGAATCAGGGATATGCAGCGTATGCCAATAACAAGATTATGACCGCTTCCCCGGCAGAACTTACTTTGATGCTTTATGAGGGGGCAATCAAATTTGCGAATCTTGCGATCGAGGCGATTGATGCGAATGATATTCAGAAAGCACACAATAATATTATGAAGGTGCAGCGCATTATTGAGGAGTTTCAGAGTACACTTGACCATAAATATCCGGTGGCAAAGGATTTTGACGAGGTCTACAACTATCTGTTGATGCGCCTTCGCGAGGCAAATATAAAAAAGATAAAGACATCATGGAAGAGGTGCTAAAGCATCTTCGTACCATGCGTGATACATGGAAAGAGGTTATGAGAACGGCGCATGCATCAAGATAGAAGCAACGGTGTGTCGGTTACAGCAGATTGACAGGAGCAGCGAATGGAGAAGAATCCATATCTTACAATCATGATCCAGAGCCTGAAGAAAAAAAGTGCAGTTCTGGATGCGGTTATTGAACTAAATATACGACAAAAGGAAGAACTGGAGAATCCGGGACTTGATCCGGATGACTTTGATGCCTGCGTGGAGGAAAAAGCAAAGCAGATCGAACAGCTGGAGCTTCTTGACGCCGGATTCCAGGAGGTCTACGATAAGATAAAAGCAGATCTGCAGACCAATCAGCAGGAATACCGCGAAGAGATTGCGGAAATGCAGGAATACATCCGCAGGCTGACTGATAAGAGCGCAACGATTCAGGCGCAGGAGGCGCGCAACAAAGATCTGATGACGCAGAAGTTTGCTTCTGTGCGCAAACAGGTCAAGGAAGTGCGTAAGAGCCAGAAGGTCGTCAATCAGTATTACAAGAGTATGATGAAGTCCGGCTATATGGAGCCGCAGTTTACGGACAACAAAAAATAATTGCAGATAGTAAAAAGATTTTTCTTTTTTCTATAAAGTATCGTGACTTTCGTCCGATATATATTACAAGTAAACAAGATAACAATTGTTACTTGAGGTGGAAGCTTAAGCGGAGCGTACGGCCGGAGAGGCAGAAACCACATTACAAAGCACATGCAGCATGGATGCTGCATCATATTCAAGGAGGAAACAATTATGGTAGTACAGCACAATCTTACAGCAATGAACGCTAACAGACAGTTAGGTATCACAACAGGCGCACAGGCAAAGTCTTCTGAGAAGTTATCTTCTGGTTACAAGATCAACCGTGCAGGCGATGACGCTGCAGGTCTTACAATTTCCGAGAAGATGAGAAGCCAGGTTAGAGGCTTAAACAAAGCTTCTGACAACGCACAGGATGGTATCTCTCTTATCCAGGTAGCTGAGGGTGCATTAAACGAGACACACTCTATCTTACAGCGTATGAATGAGTTAGCTACTCAGGCAGCAAACGATACAAATACGACTGCAGATCGTACAGCTATCCAGCAGGAGATCAACCAGTTAGCATCTGAGATCACCAGAATTTCTTCTACAACCCAGTTCAACACCATGAACCTCATCGATGGTAACTTCACATCTAAGAGCCTTCAGGTTGGTGCATTAAACGGACAGGTTATCAGGATCAGCATTTCCAACATGTCTGCATCTGGTATCGGTGTTAACGAACTGTTAGTATCTACCTTCTCTGCAGCAGGTCAGGCAATGAGTTCTGTTCAGAAGGCAATCAGCTCTGTATCTGCTATGCGTTCTAAGTTAGGTGCATTACAGAACAGACTTGAGCACACAATCGCTAACCTTGACAACATCTCTGAGAATACACAGTCTGCTGAGTCTCGTATCCGTGATACAGATATGGCTGAAGAGATGGTTGAGTACAGCAAGAACAACATCCTTGCTCAGGCAGGACAGTCTATGCTTGCTCAGGCTAACCAGTCTACTCAGGGTGTACTTTCTCTGTTACAGTA
>VOFE01001305.1_pt1 | contig 62000 bp, 112 predicted proteins | sample 5384071 | NCBI WGS metagenome assembly VOFE01 (sample SAMN12384724, study PRJNA508395) | human gut metagenome | isolation source: healthy gut D | host: Homo sapiens
ATCAATTATTACTTCGTTCAGTTACGTATTGCTCATATTAACTTTTCAGTTAAAAAAGATTTAGTAGGGCTTTCTACTCTCAATAAGGAAGTCAGAAATAAAAACCATTGTCATTACACTCCCTAAAAACAAACGATTGATTTTTAAAGGTTGATTTAGCAACTGGAAATCTAGATTTACAATAGCACCATCAAACAAGCAGACATCCATCTAAATGTAGGGGATCTAACTTTACTAAAATGATTGTCAGCAACCTAAAAGCTAATCTTGATGTTGGTAAAGATAGTGATCATACACTTTTTACTAACTCAGATTTATCTATTGCAATGGGAGATTACTCTGGAGATAACATGATTTTCAACGGTGCAATAAACTTGATGTTACATCCGGTGATATTGAAATAGCTCTTAAAGATTACACGCTCAATGTTCAAGCCGATAGTCATTCAGGAGAGGGGGACATCACAAATAACCTTAAGATTTCAAAGGATAACACACTAACCATTACCTCAGACCTCGGTGATATAACTGTTGAATAACATAGCCAGCTCAATTAAGTTGGCTTTTTAGTTTATTCATTTTCAGACTTTGCATAAAAAAATACCTACAACTCAAAAATAAATAAGAAAAATGAATAACATATACTTGATCTGAGATCCTGTCATTGAAATAACGAAGACCATCAAGAATTGTAAAATAGTTTGATTGAAAGTTCCTCCTGCTGCAAAGGAGAATCAAATACCATAAATGGTTGGATGATTAAAGTCCAACTGCAAGGAGAAATCAAATGGCAATATCGAAAATAAAGGGCAATTGCAGCCATAGTCGTAATGATACCATTGATAAAGAACTTATTCTTAGCCCAATCAAAACGGCTCGTAAAGTTTCTTCCTGTCAAGCTCTTAGCAAAGATAACATTAGTTGAAAGAGCGACAACCATAAGAGAAACAGAAATCATATATGGAGCCATCCCCACACCATTAGTGTCAACCTTATCCTTATCAGTTTTCTTTCTTTAAGCGGAGCACTAAACCATTTTTGCATTGTCTGAGTTTACAGAAACAAGAGAGATAGTTGCTGATTAGCCTTATTTAATGAATCAGATAATATAGAAAAGGTTAGTTGACAGACTTGTCAATCCATTTGTTAAGGTATTTCCGCCCGTTGCTAATTGTTGAGCTCCTGTATTGAGAGCACTTGTACCACTCTGAAGAGTAGCAAAACCAGTCATTAAACTACTACTGTTAGCATCTAGAGTTTGAGCACCACTGGCAATCGTTGACACAACACCAGTATAAGTTGACAAACCAGTTGAAAGTGCGCTTGCACCTGTTGCTAGAGTACTTTGAGCGGTTGACACACCTGAAGCCACTTGAATTGCTCCTGGTGATAATTGATTGACAAGTACTGAATTGACATTAGCAATATTAGCTTGCATTGATGATACCGTTGAGGAAGCTACAGGAGAAGAGCATTCGCCGAACTTGCAATGCCTGAAATAGACGTTTTGTAGAAGCCAAACTACTTGAATCTCCACTACTAGTTGTTGTCAGTACCTGTCAAGCTAGATAAAGCAGTTGACATACTTGACACATCAGATGCAATAGTTGAAGCGTAACTACTAGCTGTAGATCCTGCATTACTAATTGCAGATGTAATCTCTGCTTGTTGATCTGCCGTCAAGCTTTGATAAGCAGCTGTTCCTTGTACCGCAGCCAAATCATTTGCTTTCTCAGTTGCACTAGCTGTAGCTATAGAGCTAGCTGCAGAAGAAATATTTGAAAGATAAGTCGCTATTGAACTTGTATCTACTGATGTTGTTGATGTTCCACTAGGTAATGATGTGTTACTTACTGCTGTATTAAGATTTTGAATTGCTGTATTTAAATCAGTTAAATTAGTTGACAGGGTTGACAATTGTGCTTGCTGCTCTTCAGATAAACTTGTTGCTGTAGCCATTTGACTGAGCGCTGTTGACAACGAATCTGCACCTGTAACTAAGGTATTCATGGCCTCTGCTCCTGATACAAATTGACCTGCAGCAGAATTAACAGCCTCAGAGTTAGCGTTTAACTGTGACAGAGCACCTGACAAAGTTGACACACCTGAAGTATAGGCAGACGCGCCTGAACTCAAGGTATCAACACCTGTAGCCAATGTTTGTGTAGATCCAGCAAGAGTTCCTAAGCCATTTGATAAGGTCTGACTCCCTGACTGAAGTGCACCTGCACCTGCATATAATTGACTAGCCCCATTCGCTGCAGTTCCCATACCACCCTGAAGTTGAGACATACTCCTAAATACAGCTCCAACATAAGTTGATGTAATATTTTTAGAAACGGTATCCTTCAACTTAGACATGGCAGACTCGCTCATTTTTGAAGAAACGAAGCTATGTCCTGCTGTTGTTTGATAAGAAATTTCCAGTTTCTTAGGATCATTTGTCAAAAGACTTGCTGCATTACTTGAGAGGTTTTTTCTGGAAAAGTGATCACCATATAGTAATCACCATCATCAATTCCTTTTTTGAGCTTCATTTTCAGTCACAAAATGATAGTCTAGATTTTTGGTTTTAGACATATTGGCTACCATATCATGACCAATATTCAGAGTCTTATTCTGAAACTAGCACTCTTATCTTTGTTCACTACTGCCACTGGTAAGTGTTTGACATTACCATAAGGATTCCACATAGAAGACAAAAGATTAGATTATATAAAGCAGGTATCAATGAGACACCAATAATAGTTATCCAGAGCTTTGGACTTTTAAGAAGAGCCTTTAATTCTGCTAACATATTTCTCCTTTTTAGACATTGTGTTTATTTTATGATATAATCAATTATAAACTCATTTACCTGAAAATCAATGTTAAACAATCACTTTTTGGACACATGGTCTAATAGTGTATAAAAGGAGATTTGTATGTCAAAAGATCAAAGACGCGCACAAACAAAAAAGCTCTTTTAGATGCTTTAGTAATATGCCTTGAAGACCAAGATTTCAATGATATTACTACCATTCGTCTGGTTCAAACAGCTGGGATTAGCCGTTCGAGTTTTTATACCCACTACAAAGATAAGTATGAAAATGATTGATAGTTATCAGAAAGAGCTTTTTCCACAAGCTAGAGTACATCTTCGATAAATATGAAGGAAAGAAAGAGGGAGCCTTTTCTCGAAATCTTTGAATTTCTCACTCGTGAAAAGCTCCTATCAGCTCTATTGTCTACCAATGGATCAAAAGAAATTCAAGATTTTCTGATACATAAACTTCAGCGTATGATAGCTGAGGACTTCATTGGTCCCACTGCTGAAGAAAGAGCTCTCAAAGGATTCGAGAAAGACTATGCCAGTATTTATTTTGCGCATGCTATTTTTGGTGCTTGTCAAGCCTGGATAAATAAAGGAGAAAAAAGAATCACCTCAAGAAATGACAGACTTTCTTCTACGATTTATTCCACAATAAAATAACTAAAAAGCATAAAAAGCTGCAAACCATTTCAATAGTTAAAGCAGCTTTTTTCTTTTTACAATAAAATCCTTAAAATAAGGGAATGATAAGTGAAAGCAAGGTCAAAATTGTATCTGCCTTGAGTTAAAATTATTTTCTTATTGGCAGTTATAGCACCATAAATAGCAGCAAAGAAAACATTGAGTACAAAAACAGTTACAAGTAACTGACTATTTGTAAAAATCCCATATAAGAGGAATACAGCAATCAAACCATTGTAAATCCCTTTGATTTTAAATAAGTTTGTAACAGAATCACGTTGAAGTTCTTCTTTGCTCATATTGAAAACACGACTAGTCGTGTCTGAATGTGTCGCAAAAGTTTCCAAATACATGATATAGAGATGCTCCAAAGCAACAATCCCAGCTAAAATTAGTGTAATAATAGACATAGTAGCCTCCTTCTTAAATAACTTTGACAGTATATCAAAAGTAAACTTTTAAAACAACATGTATGCTTCATACAATTTGAAATATGGTAAAACAAAGACTGAAAGAAAGGTCCTTATGACAAAAACAGAAGTAATACAACGTCTACAAAAAGACTTGAAAATCCCTAGATTTCAAGCTTATATAGAGGATAAAGATTACTCCGAAGAGGAGTACGACCAACTAAAAAAAGATTTTGAAAGCTACTTCACCAACTACGTTTCAAACGTTTCAGCAGACTTTTAAGGTGGACTGGAAAATAAATGAACTATACCTCAAAATCATCTATTATCATATTACACCCCCTAGTCACTTGTATTAGACTAGGGACTTTTTTATTAGAAAACAAACTTGTAACTAAACAAATAACTGAACAAACTCAAAAATCAATGATTTAAGATAAACAAAAAGCCCATAACAACGGGCTTTTTGCAAAATGAATTTTAAAAATTAAAGCATTTTGTTGTAGAGCTAAGCTAGGTTTTTCTTAGCTATCTATTCAACCTAAGAAGCTAGTAAAAACTAGCATTATATAGGAAGAAAGTTTTTATAGATTGCTTTACAATTTACCTAAAAGTTAGCAAATAGGTAAGCAAAATAGATTTACAACGTTGTCAATTTACGAGTTCAGCAGGCAAGAAACTAGCACCAGTAAGGTGCTTTTTTAGTTGTCCCGCCAGTTCCTTTATTATATCCGATACCTTTTCTAAGCTCAATGTTTCGTGTGGCTCAACTCGTTCACCGTCTAAAAACGTAGTCATATATTTTACCATTCTTTCGGACTATTGGACAGTATCACCTTTAATAAAACCATTGTCCATAGCCTCTTTTAAATTCATCATAGGTTAGCATTATATTATTCTCCTTTTCTTTACTATTCGTAATTGATATAGAAAAATACGTATCTTTTTTAAGTAATTTATTATAGCGAAAAATGTTAGCAAACATTAGCATAAATTGGTATAGACACCCTATAAAAACTGGAAAAATTGCGCGTGATGTAAGACAACACCTTGTCGTGGCTCTCCAGACGGCAATATAGGGGCGGGGGGTGTATTTAAAAAATAGCCCGAATGTTATCGGACTATTCTTTGTTTAAGGCAGTCTATGGACGTTTTAGGGGCGTTTTATATCAACATTTCTCAACATTCTTATACCACGCGCCACTATATACTTTTATATTCTATTATTTTCTAACATTTATGGTTTCCATTCCCATATTTTCCAATAATATAGTAGTGTTTTATACCAACATTTCCCAACAATTAGGCATTTTATATCAACTTTTTTTCAACTTTTTAAAAGCGCTCAGATAACCCAAGCGCTTCATTAGCTATGCTTCACTGCAACCCTTAGAATAGCTCTCAAAGCTATCACAAATACGGTTAAACACCTTTGTAAGGTCTTTATCTTCCACATACTCAACAACCATTGTAAAGGTGTTGTTAGCCTCGTTCCCACCGATTGTGATCTCTGTTGGTTGTTGTTCATACGTTCCGACCATATAACCGAGGATAGCAGTAGATGTTACATTAGCATGATCCATAGTTTCGAATTCATGTTTAAAAGTGAATGATTTAGCATTGTCAGTAAATGATTTGAATGTCATGGTTGTTCTCCTTTACTTAATCAGTATAAGTTACAAAGACACTATCCTTTAGGCTTTGCACACTTACAACGTTTTTATCAATCATAAAGTCATTGATACGAGTTTCAAACTCTTTATCTGGCTCTGGTTTAAACGCTTGAAAACCAAGTCCATCAGTTCCGTCTTGTACGAGTTCTCTTGTAAATAGTTTAATTTTCATTGTTTTTGATATCCTTTTCTTTTTTTAAAATAGCGATTTGTCCCCTTGTTGTCCCTCTTAGTCCCCTTTGTTTGGAACATATACGAGACCAGTAGTAGCAAGGGTTTGAGTGGTGTTTGTCCCCTTGTTCCATTCTTTTTCTCTATTCTCTTATATATAACTATCATATATCTATTTATATATATATAAACATTACAAAAGAAAGGGACAATGGGACAGAATAGGTCTAACCCCTTATGTATCAAGCGTTTAAGGGTGTTCCATTGTTGCGATTTTTTGGGGACAATAACGGACAATGGGACATTATCCTCTTTAACTATTGAGCGTTGTGGGTTGGTTAGTTTCTTCCTTTCAAAATCATAAGGATCTAATGTTTGAATATCGCTCGTTTTTGCCCGAACTTTTTAATAACATAATTATGAGGCGTCAAGTTTCTTAGACTTTTTGCGATTTCTCTACCTGCTCCATATAGATTAGGGCTTCGGAATGCCCATATCTTCGGCATAATTTTTAAGTTTCCGAGTGGCAATAAATACTGGGACAACGTCTAACTCATGCCAGCCGTTAGGGATGTATTCGTTTTTGATAAAATCAAGCAAATAATCATTATCTTCTTTGATACTGTTCTAACAAGTCTTTGACTACTTTAGGCTCAATAAATTGTGTGAAAGGCTCTTGATTGACGGTTTTATACAGAACGTATTCTAGACGTCTTTATCTGCTAGGAACTCGTTCTTAATCCAAGGCTTTTTCGGTTTGACCGTTAAAGTCTGCATTAAAAGGAACAATCATAATACGACGATACCAGCCCTTTGTTTTATTCCCACCATTAGGGATATAGTTCCCCGAAAAGATATTAAAGAGCTTAAAGGTTGCTTCAAAGGCTGGTCTTCCTTTTGGGTTAACCAGTACGGTGTCACCGCTGGTAATACTCATTAGGTCAGACGGATTTCTCAAGTATTCATTAGGTGCTTCATCTCCAATGTTACACACCTTACCTACAAGCGTTTCTAAATTAAACTTATCGCTAAACTGTGCAGGCTTTAAAGCTGACACGTTACTTTCACCGATCAGATTGATAAGGAAGCGCTGAAATGTCCCTTTACCATTGTTACCGTCACCATATATAAAATAGCGAACTTGTTACGGGTATAGTTTGGGTTGATAGCCTCGAGGATAATTTGCCAAAAGAGGGTTATCAACTCACTATCACCACAAGCGATAGAACTTAACCAATCATCAAACGTCTTACCCTCTCTATCCTTAGGGGTAAACTTAGGCGGATTGTAAGCAGTGGCTATCTTACTGGTGATAATATACTTAGGGATCAAATGGTCGTAGTTGTTTGTTTTTCAAGTCTAAAGATACCATTCTGTACTGGTACTAAGTTAGCACTTTCTAGCGGTTTTCTTATCTTCGTCATGGTGCGTACCATCATTTTGATTTGTTTCCAGTCGTTTGGTTTTATTCTATTATCAAACGTCTTACACAAAACATTGAATTCGTCTACGCTAGCAGTATAGATACCCTCGTCGAGATCGTACAGATAGAGCAAGCTATTATCAGCGGTGTTAGACTTGGAAATAAAAGTAAACGTTGCAATTTTGCTCAACTCTTTGGCAACCGTATAAATAGGTGGTAGGGGAATTTTGACACCCTAAACCATCTTTTTTTACCAACGGTCTCTGCGTGTTCCTTTGCGCCATAGCTCACCAGCTTGATAGATACGGTCTGTAAGTTCTTTCATAGATTTAGGTGGCTCAATAACCTTGGTTTCGTTGTTGTCTTGCAATTCGTCAATATTAATTTCCATTGACACCTCTCTTCTTATTTCTGACTTAACAATACTTTCAAAGTCCGTTCCAGTTCTTGCTCTGGTAAAGGGGGGATCTGTAACGCTATTAGCTATGGTTGTTAGCTCATAGGCAGTGGCTACGTCAGCATCAACCCACTTTGAAAGTAATAGACCTACAAACCTAGTTACCGCAACATTACGCCCACCCTCGTCACCAAAGCCATGTAATAGGGTATCAATCACGCGCATGGTAATTGTTTTATTACCGCTTGGACGTGGTGTGTGATAGTGTGGTTTCTGACTTGCCGTAACTGTATTTGCTACGGGATAGTCACGCCCTCTATTTACTATCTTTTCATAGTCAGCAGGATCTCCAGTGGTTACGGGCAAACCTTGTAACTGCGACCATGTTAGGCTTGTACTGTCGAAAGGTAGCCTGATTTTACTTTGCTATCTCTTTGGACAGTCTGCCTATAAGTCTGTTCTGTCATTGCGTCACTAGGCTTCACCACAAGCCTATAACGTGGCTTATTAGCCGTGTGCTTAATAGTTGGGTAAACTATATAAGAATACCCGTGTAGGCGTTATCGACCACGCTAGGAAAGTCTATATTAGCCTCTAGCTCGTCATAGTCCAAGAAAATCAAGTCACGATAAATTAAACTAGCATTATTCCGCTTGTAATTGCCATTCTCGTCTCTGTTTCACCCACCCAGCAATACAATAGGGAGCTGAATTGCGTTTAAACTCGTCTATATTTGCACCTTGTGGCACTCTCATAGGTCTAAATTCAGCGATATAGTCAAAGGGGGCTTTTTTATCGAATAAATGCAAATCATTTCCAAAACCCACACTTTCGTAGATAGGCATTAAGTCACCCCCTTTTTAGTTATACACGCCTAGAAAAGCTTAGAATATCACTGACACGGTAATAGACTTTGCGCGTGTCTTCCACTGGTGGCTGATAGCGTTTAAGCCCAGCCTCTTCCCAACGTCTTAGAGTGTTATATTTAAGCCCTAGCTCATCCATTGCTTGCTGGGCAGTGATGAGCCCTAACTGGTGTTTATCGAGCTTAGAATAGCCCTCTATGGCTTTATTTATTACCGATATAACCCCTTGGGCAAGCTCTTTTTTGGTATTCTTCACTTAGAACTTGCATATTAGCCCCTTTCTAGTATTTTCTCGTATGCAGTCACGTCTTCAATAGACGTTAGAACGTCTAGCCTTTTCTGCTCGTGCTTTTACTTGATTTTTTAAGAGATTTCAGTCCCTCTAGTAATTCCTCTCTGGTTTCTGCGATATAGTAACCATTACGAATACCAACCCTAGCACCAATGATAGGGACACCATAGCGAATAACTAAGTTACTGATTGCACTAGAAATTAGGCGGGAGTTGTAACCCGTGATAGTGGCTATCTCTCCGCCAGTCGTAGCGTTAGCACGCCCTTTCTTTAGGATTGCTAAGACTGCCATTTCTGCCTCTTGTAGTCTATTTCTTTTCATTGACACCTCTTTTTGACTGCTTACCATAATTTGCCCATTCATCCACATATCAGTGACGATCGTTAAAAACTCAAGTACACTTTCTAACTCCCCTGTGGTCTTCTGGTGGGTAACAATCAAATTTATTTTCTAGGAAAAATCTAGCATAGTTTGGAAAGCCTCATCTAACCACTGACCAAAGTGTTCAGCTCGTAATTTTGCAAAGTCAAAGTTTTTTGTTTGTTGTCATTGCCCGCCTCTTTCTAGTTGTATTGTTTTCTCCGCTATACAAGCTAAGTTCTCTATAGATTGTTGTTGTGTTTTAATGATATCCAGTAGTTGCTTAATGATTCGGGACAATTTCCGGAACAACGTCCGTATCCGTATCTTCCATGTCCGTAATTGTAACTAGAGTTGCATCTTAGTGTTTCTAGCTCTTTTTCCGTCCAAAAAGGTCAATAATTTCTGTCATGATATTCCTCTTTCTAGTTGTAATACTTGCCTTGTGATTGAATATAAGCCCCGTAACGAGTGCCTACGTTGCGCGTGGTGTTATTTGTCACGGTATCAGTTTTAGGCTCTATATCAAGCTGAAAATAGTTTTTTAAGCCATAAACGGTTAGGGCAAGCATTAAAATGATAGCTAGGATAATAAACTGGTTTGCTGATAAGTTCAATTCAGTAGCCATGATTTACTCTTTTTTTCTCTGCCCGTATGCTCTTAATTCCTCTGTTGTCACATTCGAGCAGATAAAAAGCAATTCTATCTAGCTCGTTAGAATAAATTTCTAACATATCAAAGACAGTTCCAGAAAGTTATCAGTTTTCAAGGCGTAGTAGTCCATTGTCTGCCCCTGCGTGCTTTATGATCATAAGAGTGTTATCGGTGGCGTAGTGCTTGTAAACCAGACATGATATTAGTTAGGTCAGTGCCTAGGTTTTTGCTTTGTCTTACTGTTATTGTGTTATTCTTTGTTTTTTTAGCCATTGTATTTACCTCTTTTTTATGTTTAATTACTAGTTAGACCTTATTTTTTCTGTGATGTTATTCCATTTTTAAGAGGTAGCGCTCTAAGTAGGGGTATGCGATACCAGCAATTCATGGTATAATTGAGGTATCTTTATAAGTGTTCTAAAACCCGATATAATATGGCTTGCCTGCCAGTGTGTTGCGTTTTAGTTGTGAATGTTTAAAGGCTTGTGAGTTTGGCGACCGCTAAGCCTTTTTATTTTGCTTTCAGTTCTCGACAGTTAAGATTTCGTCGATAGTAACACCCAAAGCCTTTGATAGTTTTAGTAAAGTTTGGCTATCGGGGTTTTTAGTACGCTCATAATAAAGATTAGTTAGGGTTGTTTTGAAATACCCGTATCTTTAGACAAATCAGCGACTGTTTTCCGTTTCTTGGCTAAAATGACACGAAAATTATTTTTCATAGTTTTGCTCCTTTCTTTTTTGTTTGTATAACAAGAAATATTCCTTGTTATATTTAATTTTACTCATTTAAATTTCGTTGTCAAGTGAAATATTTCTTGTTATAATATCTTTGTCAAAGGAGTGTGAATATGAGTATAATAGGGAATTTTTAAAAGAAACAAGGAAAGATAAGAATATTAAGGTAGTAACGCTTGCAAAACAAGTCGGAATATCTCAACCATATATTTCAAATATTGAAAACGGAAAAAGAGGTGTGACAAAAGAGTTATTCTTTAAAATAATATATGCCATCGCTGAATTGTCACCCATTACTTGGGACGTATACTTTGATTTGGAATTATCAGAAGAAACAAAAGAGGAAATATCTGTTGATGATACGTTAGGCGAATTTTGGGATGAATACTACGATGATATAAAGAGATTTAAACGGAACTTTAGACGATGAGGATGAGGAAGCTATTTCAACTTTCGAAGATTTTGAGAGTTATGTCCAGTCATGGGGCTTAGAAGATATGCTAACAATCTCTGGATATTCTGATTTTCTTGACTCTAAATATGGAGTGGACAACTACACGGAATTTGGAGACTATAAAGACTATTCTTCATATACAAATCCAGAATACGTACAAGAACTTGTGTTTGATTACTGGTATCAATCTATATTGAGTGATTTCCTAGAATTGTTTGAGATTGACTTAAGCCCTATCGAAACTAAAATTGAAACTAATCGGGCTTTATTGAGTAAACTTGATAAGCAAGAATTTGAAATTTATTCAACAGTAAAAGTCTTCGTTCTAAAACGGAAATTTCGCAAGGTATCATTTACAAGAGGAAAATAAAGACAAAATTAGTTGATCTAAATGTGCTCTACGACCAAGAAAGCATTTATAATATTACCCTTGACGGTAAGCCTTTATCAGAAGAAGATATTATTGCACTACGGAATACGTTAAACGGAATAAGATATAGTAAATAATTTTAACGAACAACACACTCACGATATAAACCAATCTAAACCTGATATAATATGGCTTGCCTGCTGATGTTTAGAAAGGTTTATCATGGAAATTAACGAGATAAAAAGAAAAAAGACGGGTCAACCGTCTATCGTGCTAATATATATCTTGGTGTTGATGTAATCACTGGTAAGAAAGTTACAACTAAAGTAACCGCTAGGACAAAGAAAGAACTCAAGACCAAAGCCCAACAAGCGCAATTTGATTTTAAAGCTAATGGATCTACACGCTTTAAGGCTAGCACTATCACAACATATAAAGAACTAGCTCTTTTATGGTGGGATAGCTATAAAGATACCGTAAAACCTAACACCCAAGATAATGTTCATAAGATTTTAAATAACCATATCTTGCCTTTGTTTGGCAGTTTTAAACTAGATAAGCTAACAACTCCACTAATACAGTCGATTATCAATAAGGTTGCTAATAAGACCAACAAAGGAGAAACGGGGCTTATCTCTATTATGACAAGATACACGCGCTTAACAAGCGTATTTTACAGTATGGCGTAGTCATGCAAGCTATACCGTTTAACCCTGCGCGTGAGGTTATTCTCCCTAGAAATATCCAAAAGCAAAGCGACAAAAGGTTAAGCACTTTAACAACGAGGAACTAAGACAATTCATTGATTACTTAGATAGCCTAGACAGTAATAGATACCGTTATTACTATGAAACCGTGCTATATAAGTTCTTACTTGCCACTGGTTGCCGTATTAACGAGGCTTTGGCTCTCTCATGGTCTGATATTGACCTTGATAATTCTGTTGTCCATATAACCAAGACTTTAAACTATAAACAAGAGGTAAACAGTCCTAAGTCAAAAGCTAGTTACCGAGATATCGATATAGATCAGCAAACCATAACCATGCTGAAAAAATACCAACGTAAGCAAACCCAAGAGGCTTGGAAACTACGTAGGTCTGAAACAGTGGTATTCTCGGACTTTATACACGAATACCCTAATAACCGTACCTTACAAACTCGATTAAGAACACACTTTAAACGTGCTGGGGTAAAATAATATAGGTTTCCACGGTTTCCGACATACTCATGCTAGTTTGCTCCTTAATTCGGGTATTCCTTATAAGGAGTTGCAACACCGTCTAGGACATTCTACTCTTTCAATGACTATGGACACATACAGTCACTTATCCAAAGAGAACGCAAAAAAAGCCGTCTCATTCTATGAAATGGCTCTAAAATCTATATAAAAGTAAGCAAAAAGGTAAGCAAATTGCTGAAACAGTATTTTAAAACAAAGAAAAGCCCATAACAACGGGCTTTTTGCAAAATGAATCTTAAAATTAAAGCATTTTGTTGTAGAATTCAACGACAAGTGCTTTGTTGATTTCTGGGTTGATTTCATCACGTTCTGGAAGACGTGTCAATGAACCTTCAAGTTTTTCAGCATCGAATGATACAAATGCTGGACGTCCGATAGTAGCTTCTACTGCTTCAAGGATAGCAGGAACTTTAGCTGATTTTTCACGAACTGAGATTACTTGACCAACTTCAACGCGGTATGATGGGATATCAACACGTTTACCGTCAACAAGGATGTGACCGTGGTTTACGAATTGACGTGCTTGACGACGAGTAGTTGCAAGACCGAGACGGTAAACAACGTTGTCAAGACGACGTTCCAAAAGAACCATAAAGTTGAAACCAAGTGTTCCACCTTTAACTTTAGTAGCTTGTACGAACAAGTTACGGAATTGTTTTTCACCCAAACCGTATGAGAAACGAAGTTTTGTTTCTCAGCCAATTGCAAACCGTACTCTGAAAGTTTTGAACGGTTGTTTGACCGTGTTGACCTGGTACGTAGTTACGACGTGCCAATTCTTTACCTGTGCCTGTAAGTGAGAAACCAAGGCGGCGTGATTGTTTCCATGATGGACCTGTATAACGTGACATTAATAATGTCCTCCTATAAAAAATATTTTTAGGAAATAACGTTTTAGATAAACCTGATTGTTCAGAAAGACTTCGCCCAAACAGCAAAGGTTACTTTTCTAGCCGACTTCCTGTTGACGAGCTTCATTTTATCCTGCTATTATTTCACATACTTTTAATAGTTTACTACGAAAAAAAAAGCCCAAGTAAAGGCTTTTTTCTTATTTATTTTCGATTTCAGCTTGTTCCTCAGGACTCAAATAACGAATGAGAGTCTTCTCAGTCAAAATATCTGAATAAGTGTAAGATTCAACATAACTATTATTAATAGCTCCTGCTTGAGAACTGAAGTCTTGATATTCAACAATAAACAATGATGGATAAACTTCTGTCAATCGACCAATTTTATTCTTTCACGTTTACGTCCATTCTCTAGGGTTAATTTACTAGCTGGACCTTCATGTGACTTAATAGCTTCCTTTGATGTTTTTCATCTTCGCAACATCTGCAAATGCATCACCATATGTATATATATCTCCTTAAATCTGAAAATTATGATTCCTCAAACTGAGCAATCGATGAAAATTTATTGTATTCTTTTGGAATAGTAACTTGACTGTTCCACGCGCACCAGCACGGTTTTTTTCTAGGATAACTTCGATTGTATTATCTTCAATCGCATTCTCTGGTTCTTCACCTTCTTTTCGGTAGTAATCATCACGATATAAGAAGGCTACAATATCGGCATCCTGCTCGATAGATCCTGACTCACGAATATCAGACAAGACTGGACGTTTATCCTGACGTTGTTCAACCCCACGAGATAACTGACTCAAGGCAATTACAGGAACTTTAAGCTCCTTGGCCAGAATTTTTAACTGTCTTGAAATATCTGAAACCTCTTGTTGGCGATTTTCTGGTCGCGTCCCTGTAATCAACTGCAAATAGTCGATCACAATAAGACCGAGACCACCCTCTACTTCTTGTGACAATTTACGGACCGTGCACGAATCTCAGTAATCTTTATACCAGGGGTATCATCTATATAAATAGGTGCCTAGCCAATGCCCCTTGAGCAATCATCACATTATTCCAATCTTGCTCTGTCAATTGACCTGTACGTAAAGCATGGGAATCAATCATCCTTCAGCTGCCAACATACGATCAACCAAGCTTTCTGCCCCATCTCTAGTGAAAAGACTGCAACAGCTTTATTTTTGCTTGGTGCCAACATTCTGAGCAATGTTCAACACAAAGGCCGTTTTACCAACTGCGGGACGAGCTGCTAAAATAATTAATTGATCAGGGTGTAAACCTGTTGTAATCTTGTCAAGGTCACGGAAACCTGTTGGTAACCCAGTAACATCTGATGTTTGCTGTGAACGCATCTCCAAAGTATTAAAATTGACATCAAGAACTTCAGATATTTTGCGGAAAACCACTACGATTGCTATGCTCTGAAACATCAACTAGGGGCTTTCTCAGCATTCGCAATAATTTCATCAGATTCAGTTGCACCCTCATATGCTTGGTTGACAGTCTCTGTCAATCTATTTATAATACGCCGAAGCATGGCTTTCTCAGCCACAATCTTAGCATACTCAGCATTTGCGGATGTTGGGACACTATTGACCAAATCTACAAGATAAGAAATACCCCCCTATATTTTGGAGGTCATCTTGGTCATCTAGAATGGTGCGTACTGTCGTGGCATCAATGGCATCATTTCGATCCGACAGCGTTACCATTGCTTTAAAAATGACACGATGGGAATACTTGTAAAAGTCGTCTGCTTCGATAAATTCTCGAACTGTAATCAACTTTTCCGGGTTAATGAAAATAGCCCCTAGAACAGACTGTTCCGCTACTAAATCATGAGGTTGCACTCTTAATTCTTGAGCTTCTGCCACAATTATTCCCTCCTTTACAAGATTTACTTATAGTGTCAACGAATTACTCAGCACTATTTTTGATGTTAAGTTTAATTTGTGCACTCACTTCTTTATGAAGCTTTACAGGAACCTCAATTAGACCAATCGCACGAATAGGATGTTCAAGTTCAATATGGCGTTTATCAACTTTGATACCAAATTGTTTTTGAAGTCCTTCTGCAATCTTTTGGCTGTAATTGAACCAAAAGTACGTCCGTCTGGTCCGACCTTCTCAGTAAATTGAAGACGATTTTCTTCTTTTTTCAAGTTGCTCTTTAACTTGCTTCGCTTCAGCCAACAACTCTGCTGCATGTTTTTCTTCAGATTTTTGCTTACCTTTCAACTCACCGATAGCTTGGTTTGTCGCTTCCTTAGCAAGATTCTTTTTAATCAAGAAGTTTTGAGCGTAACCTGATGGTACTTCTTTAATTTCGCCTTTTTACCTTTACCTTTAACGTCTTGTAAGAAAATAACTTTCATTTTAGTCCTCCTTGGGGAGCCAATTCTCCATAATAGTTTCAATCAATTTATTTTTGCTTGAGCAACACTACAGTCTCGCAATTGGCAGGCAGCTGTTGAAATGGCCACCACCACCCATTTTCTCCATAATACGTTGTACATTAATCGTTTTATGGCTTCGAGCAGAGATATTCACAGTAGAATCGCTTGTCCTAGCGACAACAAAAAGTTGCTTCGATACCTGCCATGGCAAGCATCGTATCTGCTGCCTTAGAAATCACAACATTATTATAACATTTAGATTATCACCTGAGGCAACAATGATATCATCTGTAATACGTTCACCTTGCTAGAATTAGCTCATTGATACGTCGATACTCTTCACAAAATCAGTAGCAGAGATTGTTTGATTTTCCACTGTCACTTCCTAAACTACGTAGATAAGAGGCGACATCAAAGGTTCGACTAGTCACACGAGTTGAGAAATTTTAGTATCCAAGCATGATACCTGCCATAAGGATAGAGGCTTGATTTTACTCAAACGTTTGGGGCACCTTGAATTGCAACAACCTGTAACCAATTCACAAGCTGAGCTCGCCCCACTTTCAATAAAGGTCAAAACAGCATTTTCAGGAAAATCATCATCTCGACGGTGATGGTCTACGACAATAACTTCTATTAAATCGATCATAAAAATCCTTAGATAAAGTTAAATTGATTTTAGAATGGTCAACCATAATTAGTAACGAATGTTGATTGACTAGCTCCTCAGCCTCTGAAAGTGTAATAAGAGGACTGACCATCTTTTTTAAACGTTCGACTGCACGCTCAATATCTGCATTCATAGCCGTATCATCGTAAACAGCATAGCTTTTTCGAACAATTTGACTGGCAAATGAGCCATACCGACCGTTGCCCCTAGAGCATCCATATCGAGATTCTTATGTCCGACAACAAACACTTTTTCGACTGTTTTCAACTTATCAGAGATTGCAGTCATCATACTCTTGTTCTTGTACGAGAACGTTTTACTGTTGAAACAGAACTCCTCCAAAATAAAGAAGTTCCTTGTGATCATCGTTTTCCTTGACAACAGCTTGATCTCCACCGCGAACTAGTGCGATATTCAGATTCTGCAAGGCAACCTGACCGATTTGATCATGCTTAAAATGTACCGAACGAAATTCCCATGCTCAAAGTCAGTGGTAATCCACGCTCCTGAGCCTGCTGACGGAAGTCATCCAAGACTGAAAAACCTTTTGATCCATGAATTCTGTCAAAACACTGTAGTTGGTGAAGAAGTAAAACGATCGCCTTCAATACGTCGATAATGAATATGCTTAGCCTTAGCAAACTCAGAAATAAACCCTGCCACGAATGTGTTAATTTTTGAAACATCGGCATCGGGTAAACTTCCCGTCACATCGTCGTAGTTATCAACTGAAATAATACCTGATAACAGGACGAGTCATATTTGGATCAGCATTTTCATCTTGATCATAAACATTGTCAATAAAATATGTCAACTTATTGTCAAAATCCACAAAAGCAGCATATTTATTGTCACCAACGGTTATCACATTCGAAGGCGAACCTTTTCGTTTCTGGGAAATAAAATCCGCAATCAACTGTTTATTGAAATTTCCATTTTCATCCGAAAGTACTAGCTTCGCATAGGGGTTGAACCATTCAATATGATCGTTCTCATCAAAAGTAATAACCCCAACAGGCATCTTTCCGAGAAGAGTCTTCAAAGAATCTTCAACATCCTGATTCAGTTCATCTAATTGCTCTATTTCTAAGGACTCATATGTTGTCTTTTGGTAATGCAATAAGGCAACAACTACTACCATAATAATAAAAAGCGCAAAAATGAGGGCAGACTCCGATTTTAGTACGCGAACAAAAATAGTAGCAATTCCAAAAAGAATTAGCCCAATCATTATAAGATGAATCGTTGCAAAGTGAAATCTTTTCATATAAAACCTCTTAATCCAACAATTATAACATAAAAAAGCCTTAATTAAAAGGCTTTTAAACGTGTTAGCACCGTTAGTCTACTTTTCCTGCGGGCCTTATTATTACCTTCAAGATAAACCATCAGAATTGAGATATCTGCTGGATTGACCCCTGAAATACGACTCGCTTGACCAATGGTCTCAGGATTGATTTTCTTAAATTTTTGACGAGCTTCAGTAGCAATAGAATCAATAGCATCCCAATCAATATTTTGGGGAATCCTCTTTTCTTCCATACGTTTCATCTTAGCTACTTGATCCAAAGCTTTATTGATATAACCTTCGTACTTGATTTCAGTCTCAAGCAACTCTATAATCTTAGCGTCCAAATTTTCTGTAGCTGGACCTACAAACTGAGTAGCTGTGGCGTAATCAATCTCTGGTCTACGCATAAACTCTTTAGCTGTCATGGCATCTGTCAATGGCTTAAAGCCCAGAGCTTGAATTTTTTCATTCGTTTCTTTAATAGGTTTTAATTTTTCTTTTGACAGACGTGTCAACTCGCTGTCAAATTGATTTTTCTTAATTTCAAAGATACTCCAACGTTCATCGTCAACCAAACCAACTTCTCGACCAATAGGTGTCAAGCGCATGTCAGCATTATCATGACGTAATATGAGACGATACTCTGCGCGTGATGTCAATAAACGATATGGCTCCAAAGTTCCTTTCGTGACAAGATCGTCAATCATTACACCAATATAGGCATCACTACGTTTGAGAATAAGTTCAGGTTTACCTTGAACTTTAAGAGCTGCATTGATACCAGCAACTAGACCTTGAGCTGCTGCCTCCTCGTATCCAGAAGTTCCGTTGGTCTGTCCTGCTGTAAAGAGACCTGAAATCAACTTCGTCTCAAGTGTTGCACGTAGTTGATGAGGGAGCACGATATCATATTCAATCGCATAACCAGTTCGCATCATCTCTGCCTTCTCGAGACCTTTAATTGAGTGAATCAACTCTTTTTGAACATCTTCTGGCAGACTAGTTGACAGGCCTTGCACATAGACTTCTTCAGTCTCTCTTCCTTCAGGTTCAAGGAAAAGTTGGTGGCGATTCTTATCAGCAAATCGGACAATTTTATCTTCGATAGATGGACAATAACGAGGTCCTACACCCTTGACAATACCTGAAAACATTGGGGCACGGTGCAAATTATTATTGATAATATCGTGGCTCTCTTGATTCGTATAAGTTAGCCAACAAGGAATTTGATCCTGAAGATAATCTTCATCCTTCGACAAGAATGAAAAATGATTAGGCTTTTCGTCACCTGGTTGAATTTCAGTTTCTTCATAATTAATTGATGATGCCTTGACACGAGGAGGGGTACCTGTTTTAAATCTTCCTATTTCAAGGCCAAGATCCCTCAGGTTATCTGCCAATGTAACAGATGCAAGACTGTTATTAGGACCTGAAGAATATTTGAGCTCACCTAGGATAATTTCACCACGCAAAGCTGTTCCTGTTGTGACAACAACCGCTTTAGCTCCATATTTTTTGATTTGTGGCTGTTCTTACACCAGCTACCTTACCATCTTCAACAAGAATTTCATCAACCATGGACTGACGGAGAGTCAGGTTTTCCTGACGCTCAACTGTATGCTTCATTGTCATAGCATACAAGGCTTTATCGGCTTGTGCACGTAAAGCTCTGACAGCAGGTCCCTTACCGGTATTCAACATTTTCATTTGAATAAAAGTCTTATCAATATTTTTACCCATCTCTCCGCCAAGGGCATCAATCTCACGGACAACAATCCCCTTGGCTGATCCCCCAATGGAAGGATTACATGGCATAAAAGCCAGCATCTCTAGGTTAATAGTCGCTAATAAAACCTTACATCCCATACGGGCTGCAGCTAAGCTAGCTTCCACACCAGCGTGACCAGCACCAACAACAATTACATCAAAATTTTCATCAAACTCGTAAGACATTTTTTAGATTTATGCAGTGATTTACAATCAGCTGCCCATCCTTTCTTTGTTTTTTCCTACAAAAATAGCCAAAACTCCAGAAAACTGTACGCAAAAACGCACAATTCTCATGAGCTTTGACCATCATGACTATTGTTAAAATTATTTTATCAAATCAAATCATTTTGTCAATGAAAATCACTGTTTAAGCAAGGTCTGCACACTGACGATAATCATCTGTATACCTATGGAGAATAGTAAAAGTCCCATCATTTTCGTTATAATTTTCATTAAATTTTCTACCCAAGAAGCCTGCAATTTGTTTTGCACTTCTTAACAGGAGATAAGTGATGACACATAGTAGAGCAAAAGCAACTACGGTTATCAGTTGATTCTGCAAACCTCCATTAGCCAGACTTAAAGCAGTTGTAATTGTACCTGGTCCCGCAAAAAGTGGCATTGCAAGAGGAGAAATAGCAATAGACATTGGATCTGAATTTACTGCTTGCTGCTCCATTCCTTTATAGCTGGGTGAATGATTACCATTAATCATATGATAACCGATAACAGCCACTAATATTCCGCCAGCAATTCTGAAAGAAACAATTGTAATTCAAATACTTTAAAATGAAATCTCCTGAAAAGATAAAAACAGTTATAATAACAAAGGCAATCAAAAGACTCCTAAAAGCAATTTTTCGTGAAATTTTTTGACTATCATCTGCTACTAAAGCCATGTAAGCAGGAAGATTTGAAATTGGGTTCATTATAGCGAAAAATGCCATAAATGCATAAAAAAATTGAGAACTCATCGTTTTTTTACTCAACTCCAGTTAGATATACTGACAAACTTTTCCGTCTTTATACGCTTGGTCAATAATACCGCCGCCCAAACATTCCTGACCATCATAGAAAACAACGGCTTGACCTGGTGTAATAGCACGCTGAGGTTCAGCAAAAATCACCTCTGCTTTATCACCTTTAACCTTTACAGTAACTTTACTATCAGGTTGACGATAACGGAATTTTGCTGTGCATTTCATTTCAAATTCTTCTGGCATATCTCGAGTAAAGTGAATCATTGAAGCGTCAAGAGAAGTTGACATCAAGGACTCATGGTGGAAACCTTGACCCACGTAAAGAATATTTTTAGAAAGATCTTTCCCTACTACAAACCAAGGAGCATTATCTCCACCTTTTTGGCCACCAATACCCATACCACCACGTTGACCAATGGTATAATACATGAGTCCATTGTGTTCACCCATATCACGACCATCGATAGTCATCATACGACCTTTTTGAGCTGGTAAGTATTGACTAAGAAACTCTTTAAAGTTTTTCTCACCAATAAAACATATTCCTGTTGAATCTTTTTTCTTGGCTGTTGCAAGACCTGCACGTTCAGCAATCTCACGAACTTCTGGTTTTGTAGATGTCCTAAAGGAAACATCGTTTTCTGCAACTGCTCTTGCGAAAGTTGACTAAGGAAGTAGGTTTGATCTTTATTGTTATCTGCACCACGCAACATATGGACAATGCCGTCTTCATCGCGAACAACTTGAGCGTAATGTCCTGTAGCCACATAATCCGCTCCCAATGTCATCGCATAATCTAAGAATGCCTTAAACTTGATTTCCTTATTACACATAACGTCTGGATTAGGGGTACGGCCTGCACGGTACTCTGCTAAGAAATACTCAAATACACGATCCCAGTACTCTTTTTCAAAGTTGACAGAGTAATAGGGGATACCAATCTGATCAGCTACTGCTGCTACATCTTTATAATCTTCGGTTGCTGTACACACACCAAATTCATCTGTGTCATCCCAGTTTTTCATGAAAACACCGATTACATCATAACCTTGCTCTTTTTAAAAGTAAGGCTGTTACTGATGAATCAACGCCACCACTCATACCGACAACAACACGTGTTTTTGAATTATCAGTCATAGATAACTCCTCCCATCAAATAAAAATTAACATAGACTTGAAGGGTCTAGTTATTCAAATATCGATTTGAAGGTCGATTTTGAAGCGTAAAAGCACGCAAGCTTAATTATATCATGATTAAAGAATAATGCAAAAGGTTACCACTAGGCAACCTTTTTTATACTTATTTTGTGTAAAGCCACTGTAAACCTATTACTCCCTAGAACTATTATTGGAATCACTAACGCTACAAATAACCATTCTGGCTCCTGATAACTTAACACAAGTTTATTCTGCCCTTTTTGCGATGAAACGGTCGGTGTCCCAATCGTTGACAAGCTATAGTCATCCTTGTCTAGTTCTTTACCATTTAGCGTCAAGATAGAATCTTTATAGACAACTATTGGTAGATTCAGTTCCTCACCTTCAGCAGCTTGCCAAGTTAATACAAGATAACCATCTTCTAGTAGCTTTTCTGCCTTCTGATTCGTAACGATATTTTCGTAATAAAGATCATAAGTGTTCTGCTCACCTATTGTCCCATAGATAGGTACATAATCTGGTGTGGGTTTGACAACTAAATTTAAAAAACTGTGACAAGTCACTGTCATTCATGGTAAGACTTATCGTCTGGTAATCTCCTTCAACGTAAGTATGTTTAACAATGGAAATAAGTTCACCATCTTGTGCCGCAGTTTTTACAAGATCGGTAGTATCCATCATATTCTGAATAAGACCAACGCCCGCAAAGGCAAAGAGTAAAACAGCAATACTTTTTCGCCAGTTTACAAATCGCGTGACCGTTAACCCCGTAATTGCTAAAAAGTAAAATGGTAGCAGGAACAAAAATCTAAATGGAAATTGAATCAGTTCAGCAAATGTATTTCCATTTTCTACTAGATACTGCCACGGAAAAGACCTGTCGATAAGAAGAAGAAAATAAAATAAATAAAGTGCAGTATTTTTTTCCATCTAGCAAATTTCTTCCAATTCAAAACAGCGTAAAGAAACTGTAAAATGAGTAACACCATTAATGAAATTGGGGTATATAGCCAGTATCTTGCTGTCCCATCTATCCCATTCTTACCAATTTCTCTATTTATAAATGGATCTAAGAGATGATTAGTCCCTCTCAAATATAGGAGTACTAACCAGACATTGACAGTCAGTAAGAGGAACAGAATGACTGCTATAACTACTTGAACGAAGGGTTTCCTTTTTCTTTGCGATAGGAGACTTTACAAAAGTGTAAAGATAAAAGGAAGATACATCATCACTAGCATCAAAGCACTGAGTACGTGAACCTGAAAAATCAACGCCATAGATAAGGCAAGTCTAATTGGTTCTACTTTTTGATAAAAGACATAGTGAATTGCTGGAATAAAACAAAAGGTAGTAAAGCCGCTCCCCAACTAGAGAACCCCTGACGCATCGTCCAGTATTGAATAGAGAATGTTGTCGCATAGAGTAAACCTAGTGACATGGCAATGTTTGTCTTAACTTTACACTGCTTGAGCAAGGCATACATTGAGGACTCTGCTAGTATATGTAGTAATACCCTTGACACAATCTGATAACGAAACCAAGTGCCACTTATTAAAACAAGCCCTCCTTGTAAATAGGCAAAAAAAGGACCGTAAAGAGCATTGACAATGCGGCCTGACTGTTGGAATCCATATAAAGATAAAAAGTAAGAAAGGTTACCATTTTTTTAGTTGCATAGCAGCTTCATAGAACCTGTTATAGTGAAAGATGGAATCTGAACCTAAAATGACTTTTCTTGTAAATAGTTGTGGTGTAACCAATAACACAGCAAAAGCTATAATAATCAGAGAAACCCACAACTTTTCTCTTGATTTAAAAATTTGTTTCATTGCTATACCTTTCATTCCTATTATAACAAAAAGGCCATACCCTACCTAATAATAACAAGTAGCTCTATAAAACAGATTACCTACATCCAAATTAAAAAGCTGAGAGTATGCTCCCAACTTCTATTAATATTAGTAATTCCAAGCTGACAACCCTTGTGCGTTATAGGCATTCAAGGCTGATTGAATTTGATCCTCAACCGTTGCAGTAGAGCCCCATCCAGGCATTGTCTGAAAAAGACCTGATGCACCTGAACCATTTGCTGCAGTATGGTCACCATTTGACTCACGCGCAATAATTGACTCCCAAGTTGACTGAGGAACACCAGTAGCTGCTGCCATCTGTGCCGCTGCATAGGAACCAACTTCTCCTGCAGTGTTCCCATTTGAGAGAGCAACCGACCCACTACCACTTGCAGCAACCGAAGGAGCTGTTACAGTATTTTGAGTCGACGTAGTATCAGTATTCGTTGAAGCAACGCTTGTAGTAGCAGTATCTGACTGAGACTTTTCAGCTGCTTCTACCGCTTCTCCTGTTATTTCTGACTGAGGCTTACTTTCTTCAACATTTTCTTTATTAGCTTTATTCTCTTTACTTGAGCTAATTTCTGTTGATTTAACTAAATCTGCTGTCGATTCTGACGTTGTTGATGCTGTTGAAGGTGCTGGGGTAACAGAATCTGAAAATGCATTAACCAACCCTTTATTAATTAGTGTAGACAGTGATACTGCCAAAATAACAATAAAACTTGTTACAATTGCTACTGATACCGCCAATGATTTCTTCGCTGCAAATTTAATACGGCGTCCCTTATAACTTTTTTAAACATAAATCCCTCCTAGTTAATTCTAGTTACATTCATCATAACTTAGTAATATTACTGCCGATTATTTGTATTATGTCTAATGTTACAATGATTTATCATTTTAATAAAAAAAAATGCCAAAAATCTGGCATTTTTCCCTTATTTGTATGAGGTTTGACTAGTTTTCCTCATAAGTCAGTAATAATGATTTAGTACCAACCATTAGCATTCCAGAAAGCAAGAGCTGCAGTCCATGAACCATAACGGCTTGCTACATAATTATCTGCTACCTTCTCTTGATTTTCAGGAGACAAGTCTCCGTTCAAATATGATGATGCTAATTGGTAACGTCCATAATATTGCCCATTTTGAGCTGTATAGCTACCGCTTGACTCACGTTGCGCGATTTCTTCTTTGGCAGCTGCCTCTGAAGAAGAAAGATTTGTATTGGTTGCTTGAGTATCTTCACTTTGTGTAGACTCTGTTGATTGTGTTGATTCAGCAGTTGCTTCTGTTGTAACTGAAGGTTCTGTAGTTTCTTCAGTAGTTTCATTAATTGTTAAGTTTTGACCAATAGAAATCTTATTGGCATCTTGAATACCGTTTTTTGAAACGATTTCATCTACGGTCGTACCATTTTTCTTAGCAATAGCTGAAAGTGTATCGCCTTTTGAACTGTGTAAGTTTCTGCATTAGCTAAGGCTGTTGCTCCAAGTGTTGCTACTGTAACAAGTCCAAAAAGACCTAATTTTTTAGTGTTAGATGTATTCTTTTTTTGCATGATGATGCTCCTTTATCTATTTATAGTCCAATTCATATTAGTCAAAGATATTAAGTTATTTTATTGTTTATGACTAATAGGTAAATCAACTGGCTTACTCTATATAGGATTTCTCAATCCAGATTAAGCTGAAGAACTATAACCATGTATCTATGATACCTTGAAATATAACATCCCCTTGTTAGGGATATTAAAAATATTACAAGTAGATTGGGATTAGACGAAAAAGAACGCCTACGTGGGCGTCCATCTAAAACTTCGGCTCTATAATTTCTGTAGTGGGTAAAACTACTGTAGAGATTATAGAGCTTTTTGAATGCAGACAAAAGTCCCATAAGAACTATAATGAAAAGCAGCCAAACCAGCATTAGGAAGAACTTATGAGACTTATTAAGAATACCACAGAATTAATCGGAATTAGAGACCAAAATATCAATATTTCACTTGTTTTTGAAACTGATACTCATATCGAGATTCAAGCAAAACTCGATTCCCCTGCACCATCATGTCCTCATTGCCATGGAAAGATGATCAAGTACGACTTTCAAAAGCCTTCTAAAATCCCTTCTTGAGCAAGCTGGAACTCCAACACTACTACGTCTGAAAAACGTCGTTTCCAGTGTAAAAGTTTAGACGAGTCACGGTAGCTGAGACATCTATCGTTTTCCAATCTAGTCCGACAAAAGGTTACACAACTCCTAACTGAGAAGGTGTCATTAACGGATATTGCCAGAAGACTTCGCGTATCAATGTCCACTGTCTATCGTAAACTCGACCAGTTTACTTTCAAGAAACACTATGACAAACTCCCAGCTATAATGTCCTGGGATGAGTTTGGGTTCAAGAAAGGAAATTGGCTTTGTTGCGCAAAAACTATGAGACAAACGAACTCATAACTATACTTGATAATCGCTGCCAAACTACTATACGAAACTACTTTTTGAAGTATCCATTGAAAGTTCGACGAAAGGTGCAGTTTATCACAATGGATATGTCTGGAGCCTATATAGCCCACAGACTCTTTCCAAATGCCGAAATCGTTCTTGATCGATTTCACATCATTCAGCACCTTGGACGTGCCTTTTTAAAGACAAGAATTGCGATTATGAACCAGTTCGATAAGAAGTCGCTACCTTATCGAGCTCTAAAAAATCACTGGAGACTCTTCCAAAGGACAGCCGTAAGTTATCTCTCAGCTCTTTTATTCAAAGACTTTTCCGTTTCGTTGAGAAGACTCTAGACTTTTCAGAAGAGCTCGCTAATGACTACAACCTCTATCAGCTTTTGCTTTTTTCACTTTCAGGAGAAGAGGGTAGATGAGTTTTTGAGTTAATAGAGGAGAACATGAGCAAGGTCAATCACTACTTTCAAACGGTCTTTAGGACTTTTCTTAGACACAAACAATACATCAAGAATGCGCTAGAAACTGACTATTCAAACGCGAAACTCGAAGCGACTAACAAGTTGATTAAAGACATCAAACGGTTGGGCTTCGGTTTTAGAAACTTCATCAACTTTAAGAAACGTGTCTTCATCACTCTAAACATAAAAAAGAGAAGACCTATCAGTCCTCTCTAGATGTTAGTTTCGTCACCCACTACAGTTGACAAAGAGCCAAAACTTCTAGGTCTTAAGACCTAGTTTTTATTTATCTCAACGAATTAACTCTTAAGATAAAAAAGCATTAATCCTAAAGCTAAAATAGCAATAATTGATAAGGTATCTCGACCATTCCATGAAAGTCGACGATATTTTGTTCGTCCTTCACCACCTTGATAGCCTCGTGCTTCCATAGCAATCGCCAGAGCATCTGCTCGTTTAAAGCTTGATGCAAACAAAGGTATTAAAATAGGTATTATTGAGCGTACCTTTTGAATAATATTTCCTTCACCAAAGTCAACACCACGCGCCTTTTGAGCATTCATAATACGAGTTGTATCATCCATCAAAGTTGGTACAAAACGTAGACTCAAAGATAGCATTAAACCAATTTCATGTGCTGGCACTTTGAAAACAGTAAGAGGTTTCAAAAGTGATTCAACTGCATCAGATAAACTTAAAGGTGTTGTCGTTAGAGTAAGTAGGGTGGAAAAACTAATAATGAGGATAAATCTAAGGAATATCATCCAACCCTGATTTAAACCGACTTCTGTAATCTTTAAAAAAGCCGATAGACCAAAGTACACTCCCTTTTGTATTGAAGAAAACTTGAAATAGGGTAGAAAATAAAATAATCCAAATCATCGGTTTAATTCCACCTAAAAAGAAACCAAGTTTTATTTTAGACAAGAAAACCAAGAAAAGTGTAAATAAAGTTATTACAGCATAAGTTAAGGGATTATTAGCCCAAAAGATAATAACAATATAAATCAGCATGGCTAATAATTTACTTCTAGGGTCTAATCGGTGTATAAAAGAGTCCCCAACAATATAACGTCCAATAATTAACTTATCCATGAGACAACACCTCTACGAATTCCTCGATTGTAATAGGGAGAGTTTCAAATCGATAACCTTTTTCTTGTAGCTGTAGTGCAAACTCTGTAATTTTAGGAACACCTAATTGCTTTTCTTTAAGAAAAGTGATCTTTTGAAAAACATCTTTAGGAGCTCCCGATAACACTAGTTGCCCTTTTTCCATAACATTCACAGCTGTCGCATAATCGGCAACATCATCCATCAAGTGAGTAACTAAAACAATCGTCATTCCAGAAAGATGTAACTCCTTAAAGAGAGACATCAATTCCTTCCGGCCCTGTGGATCTAGACCTGCAGTCGGTTCATCCAGCACCAGAATATCTGGTTGCATAGCTAGAATCCCTGCGATGGCAACACGTCGCATTTGTCCCCCTGATAAATCAAAAGGATTCTGTTCATGAAACTCTTCTGGGAGTCCAACTAATTTTAGACTTTCAATAGCACGTTGTTCTGCTTCTTCCTTAGAAACTCCGAAATTTTGAGGTCCAAAGGCAACATCTTCTAAAACAGTTTCTGCAAATAACTGACTTTCTGGAAATTGAAAAACTAAACCTACCTTCTTACGAATTGGTTTTATGTCCTTATTCTTTGATTGACTGGTTATGATAGTGTCATCAACGTGAACCTGACCACTAGTGGGTAAATAAAGGCCATTCAAGAGCTGCATAATAGTAGATTTACCACTTCCTGTATGTCCAATAAAGGCTGTATATGAACCATCTTTTATCGTCGTTGTCAATTCAAAAAGGGCACGCCCCTCAAAAGGAGTACCCGCTTGATAGATATAACTTACATTTTCGAGAGAGATTCCCATAATTGTTCTACCAATTCCTTTTCTGTCAGATAGTCTTCACACTCTATCAGACCTTTATTTCTTAGCTTTTGAGTTAATAATGCACTAAAAGGGATATCCAAACCTAAGTCAACCAACTCTGAGCCTCTACTAAATAGTTCACGAGGACTTGAAACAGACTCCACTTTACCTTTTTTCAAAACCAAAACACGGTCACTCAAAGCGACCTCATTGAGATCATGAGTAATTGATAAAACAGTCATTCCGTACTCTTTACGAATAGCTTTAATAGATTGAATCAATTCCTGGCGACCTTCCGGGTCCAAGCATGCTAGTTGCCTCATCCAAAATCAAAATAGATGGTCTCATAGCTACAATACCTGCGATAGCCACACGTTGTTTTTGACCTCCAGATAATCTAGCTGGCTCTCTATCCTTAAATTCTGACATTCCCTACAAATTCTAGAGCCTCTTGAACCCTTGAAGCCATTTCTTCATAGGGAACACCCTTATTTTCAAGACCAAAAGCAACATCATCTTCAACAGTTGCCCCAACAAATTGATTATCTGGATTTTGAAAGACCATACCAATCTTATCACGGATATCCCAGACATTGTCTTCTGTTAATTCTTGACCATCAACGATAATCTGCCCAGACTCTGCCACTAATAGTCCGTCAATAAGACGTGCTGTCGTGGATTTTCCAGAACCATTATGCCCTACAATGGATAGCCACTCCCCACGTTTCACGTGAAACGATACATCATCAAGAATATAGGATGGTTGATCTTGATGATATTTAAATTTTAAATTTTTTATTTCAATCATTTGTTTATCGTACTACTTGAAAGTATCCTTAAATAAGAAACCTGCACCTTTGAAATAATCATAGCCTGAGTAAATTGTAAAGAACAAAGCGATATAAAGCATAATTGTTCCAATAAAATGCAAATGACACAATAATAGAATGATAGATAACATCTGAGTCACTGTCTTAATCTTACCAGGCATAGCTGCAGCGAGAACTGTACCACCGTTTTCCACTAATAAAAGACGAAGACCTGTGACTGCAAGCTCACGACAGATAATAACTGAAACCACCCAGGATGGCGCTTGATTAATACCTACTAGCATAATAAAAGCTGACATCAAGCATCTTATCCGCTAATGGATCTGCAAATTTCCCGAAATTAGTAACAACATGCCATTTTCGTGCCAAATAGCCATCCAAATAATCTGTAATACTGGCAATAGCAAAGACAACCGCCGCAGCAATATGCATGATATTACTTGACGCAAGTGATGTCATCAATAAAAAGATAGGAATCAAAATAATTCTAGCAAGTGTCAATAAGTTAGGTAAATTTTCTTTTTTAAACATTTCTTCTCGATTCTATTGGATTCTTAATGTTAGGTAGCTAGGTGTATTTTTATCTAATTGAGATAAATCAAGTGACTCCCCATTTACCTTTAGAGTTACTTTTGAAGATTGAGCAATAATAATTTGAGTTGGTTTCGTTTTATCAGAAAAATCTAAAGAGTATTTTGAATTTTTCGTTTTTGAAAGGAGGTAACTCTCTGAAGTCTCTGAATTATCTACTGAAAACCAGGTGTCATCACTATCTTTTGATAACTCCACATCTAAAACTACTGAAGAATTTACATTGGAGAAATCAACCATTAGTTGATTGCCTTGAGTTGTCGTTGTAACATTTGCCCCCGAAACGGTAACCTCAGAAATGCTTCGTGACGATTTAGCCCTTACTAGCCGTTGACAGATGATTAACTGTAGAGATAGTATTCGGTTTTATCACCTGAGGTTGATTAGAAAGATGTCTAATAATAATATAACCTACTGAACAAATGATAAGTAACGAAACCGCACTAAGCATTAGTAAAGGTAGATAGTTAGACTTTTCTTTTTTCTTCACGTTTATGCTTTAAAAACGTGACATGGGAGCTTTAGTAGCTAAGGTATCTTCCTTACGTTCAACGGGTTTCTTCTCTTTTTTTTAGTTTTTGCTCATTCTGTCTCTGCTCCTCAAACAGACGTTTTCCATCTAAACCAACCGAAGTGGCATACTTTTCAAGCGCCTCTTGCTGAATATCCTCTGGCAAAGCTTTAAGTTGATCCATTTCCATAGCCAGAAGAAACTGAGCTTCGACTCCAGAAATTTTTTCTACATCATATAAACTTAACTCTTTTCTTTATACGTGCTGCACGTAATTGCTCACCTAGAGAGTGTAACTTCATTTTTCCCCTTTCTAATATTCTTCTTTGTTTTCGTGTCTCTATTATAGCAAATAATCACTTATTTAGGGAAGACAACAAAATCGGTAATCTCTATATTTGAGAGATAGTGATTCAAAAAATCCTTCAAATCCTTGGAAGTAATGCTCATCAGTTCCTGACCAAAATCAAAGTATGTTTTATCATTCTCAAAATAAGCTAAATACTGACTTCCTAAATTCTGGATATTGTCTAGACTACGTAAAAATTCACCATACAAGGCTTTCTTTTGCAAATCCAATGCCTCATCCGTCAACAGTCTGTTTTTTATCTGCTGATGTCATCACCTGACGAATTAAGCTTGACATACGGATCGGTTCTGCAGTGTCCATAGTCATAATGACAAATGAATATCGATTAGATACCTCATATTCAATTGACACAGACTCGTCTATTTTTCCTTCAGCATACCAATTTTGATAATAAGGAGACGTCCAGCCAAACAGTAAATTGAACAATAACTGTACCAGTATGTTTTCTCTCATATGATTATCAGTAAAAGGAACACTCTTAAAACCAATGGCTAGTTTTGAGATGAATATCTCCATTTGAAGACTATCTAATTTTTTTGGATATCTGACTCAATAAGGTGCTTTTCTTTCTCGACTATTCTCTCAGGTAGTGTAAACCTACTTTGTTTTTCATTGACAGAAGTGTAAATGTCTTCAACATCAAAATCACCCACTAAGACGAGATGACAGTTTGCTGGTCTGTAAAAGCAGTCAAAATTATCTTTTCCAAGTCATTTACAGTAATTTTTTCAATACTATCAACACTTCCAGCAATATCTTGATCTAATATAGTATTAGGATACAAACTTTGTAAACAACCTAGATATACTCTGTAATCAGGATCATCCTGATACATATTTATTTCTTGTTCAATAATTCTTTTTTCATGGTTGACAGCATCTTCAGAAATTGTAAAGCTCGATGTAAACTTTAATAAAACTTCTAAAGACTCCTCAAAGTGGTCAAGGGTAGAAAAATAATATGTTGTCTTCTCCAAGGTTGTAAAAGCATTGACATCAGCTCCAAGCTTGACAAAATCCAATGTCACATCCCTTCCCTGCTCATCCTCAAATAGCTTGTGTTCCAGAAAATGAGCAATACCTGCAGGGTAAGATTGTAACTCACCATCAATATAAAAGTGATTATCTAGCGCCCCAAAATTCGTTGACAGAAAGGCGGCTTTTTTCTAAAAATCCTTTTTCTTAATAATTGATAAAGACATACCATTATCTAAAATTGCTGAATAAACTTCTTCATCAATTTTTTGATAATAACGTTTCTTCAAAGCAGCCATTCTAAGACACTCCTTCTAAAAAGAACAAACTCTGTAGCTTAACTTGACGCGCTACACGACAAACATCTTTTTTAGTAACCTTCTCAATCTCATCTAACCAATTCTCTAATGAAAGACTTTTATCGCCAAAATCACCTTATTAAAACGTTGTTCCACCAATGTTAAGGTATGATCTTCAGAGAGTAGGGCATTCATTCGTATGATTTTTTTGGTTTGATTCAGGAGAGAACTTGAAAAACGTCCTAATTTAATGTAATTCAATTCTCTACTAATTCCTCGCATAGCCTGATTTCTATTAGATTTTTCAATTCCAGCGTAAACTTCCAGTAAACCTGTAAAGATATCAAATTGACTACTAATTGAATAAGCTAACCCTTCCTTTTCTCTAAGCGTTGTAAACAAGGCAGAGTGGGCAAATTCACCGAACATGGCATTGAATACAATTAAAGCAAAGTAATCTTTATCTCCATATTGACACGGAAATTGGTACCCTAGCTGTAAAATAGATTGACTACTCTGTCTAGGTTCTATCTTTTCTTTCACAACATTGACATAAGGTTGACTATAGCTAAACTGTAAATCAACTTGACGTCCCTCCAAAGGAAAAACGATGTAAACCTTGGAGTACTTGATAATCATCAAATTCACCAACCATAAAGATATCAATACGATCTCTTGTCAACATACTTTGAAATTCTTGATAAGCTGTAAACGAAGTCTCGGCTTCAACAAGTTCTGCTTGACCATTTGGGAACTTTCAAGCCCTCATTTACAAAATAAAGCTCTCTTCCCTTAACTTCACTGTAATAGTAATTATTCTCTGTATCAACGTCAAGGTAGGTCTTTAAATTTTGCTTCTCTATATCAAATACTTTGTTTTGGTATTGCGCTACTATTGACAATGGATTATAAAGACACTCCATCAAAAAACCTAAGACTTCCCAAAACAATCCTTCATTCGTAGGAATAAAAGGCATCTTTCAGATACGTCAACTCGATGTCAACGCTATGTGTCAACCCTTTAGTTGACACTCTAGTTGACAACTGTGTTCCATAAAGAGAAGCTACTCTCTTTAAAAGACTGTACTGTTGGATATGTCTGATTAGCTGTAGCTAACATTTGTGAAACCAGAGCCCGTTTAGCAATTGTTTGTTTATTCAAAGAACCTGTCATTCGAAAAACAATACGATTAGTTTTATATTTTTGTGTTGAATGAAGTGTACATAGACACCATCAGCAATTTTCATTGATAACCTCTAAAAAAGTTTATGCTTCCAATTATACCATTTTTATGCTATCTTATCTCAAGAGAAAGTTGAGGTACTATGGAATATAAATTATTTGATGAATACATCACACTGCAGGCACTTTTAAAAGAATTAAGTATCATTCATAGTGGCGGAGCTATAAAAGGTTTTTGGCTAATAATACCGTTTTATTCAACGGTGAGGATGAAAACGTCGTGGAAAAAACTTCGTTATGGAGATGTTATTACCATTCCGTCTGAGGAACTTGAAATAACGATTGTAGCTCCAACGACAAATGAAATTGAAGAACATCAAAAGAAGTCGCTGAAAAAGCACGTGTTGCTGCCATTGTAAAAAAATGAATCAGGATAATAAAAAGAAACAAAAAGCACATCCGTCAAAAGAAAGGCAATAAAACTAAACGAAAACCCGTTCGTTTTCCAGGAACCTAACTATGTGGCTCGAAAAAATTGATATTCAACACTTTAGAAATTATACTGAAGCCTCTGTGAGCTTTCACCTCATCTCAATATTTTTCTTGGTCGCAACGCTCAAGGAAAACAAATATTCTTGAGGCAATCTATTTTCTAGCATTGACACGTAGTCATCGGACCCGTTCAGATAAGGAACTGATTCAATTTCAGCAAAATCTCTCAAACTGAACGGCATCGTGCATCGTCATAGTGGAAGCTACCTCTGGAAATCAGTTTATCTAATAAAGGCCGCATAACAAAGGTCAACCATCTCAAACAAGCTAAATTATCCGATTATATCGGTCACATGACAGTGGTACTCTTTGCTCCTGAGGATTTACAACTTGTAAAGGGATCTCCAAGCCTAAGACGTAAATTTATAGATATTGATTTAGGACAGATTAAGCCTGTTTACCTTTCAGACCTATCAAGTTATAATCATGTACTCAAGCAACGTAATGCCTATCTCAAATCTACTGGACAATGTAGACATTAATTTTCTCTCAGTGTTAGATGAACAGCTTTCCGATTTTGGAGCACGAGTTATCGAACATAGACTAGAATTTATCAAGCAATTAGAGGAGGAGGCCGATAGACATCATAGTAACCTCTCAAATCATATAGAGCGCCTTAAAATCTCCTACGAATCTAATATTCCATGGAAAATAACAAAGTTATTCGCGAATCATTTTTAACCACGTTAAAGCAAAATCACAAAAGAGATATCTTCAAAAGAACACTGGTGTTGGTCCGCATAGGGATGATTTAACATTTTACATTAATGACATGAACGCATCTTTCGGTAGTCAAGGGCAGCAACGTAGCCTTATTCTTTCTTTATTAAAAATGGCTGAGATTGCTCTAATTAAAAAAGTGACAGAGGAATTTCCTATTCTTCTCCTCGATGATGTCATGAGTGAGCTTGACAACCACCGTCAACTCAAACTGTTAGAAAGTATTGACGAAGAGGTTCAAACCTTCATGACGACAACTTCACTTGATCATCTGAGTAAGCTACCACCCGATTTAAAGACCTTCTTAGTCAAGAATGAAGATTATTTGTGAAAACAAGTCGATTAAGCGACTTGTTTTTCTATTTTTTGGCAATTGACAGATGTGACATGCATCACCTAATAAGTTGTAAAAACCTTTCAGCCTAAATCCTTTGTTAACAATTTTGTTTGTGTAAACACATTGTAAACCTACTGTAAAAATCATAAACAGAGAAAAAGTACTTACCTGAAGTAAGTACTTTCATGTTTATTAATGAGCCGAGTAGTTAGGTGCCTCGTTTGTAATTTGAACATCGTGAGGGTGACTTTCAATAAGTCCTGCACCTGACATTTCAACAAACTGAGCTTTATCATGTAAAGCCTGGATATCTTCTGCACCTGTATAACCCATACCTGCACGGATACCGCCAATCAATTGGAATACGATATCAGCAGCAGAACCCTTATAAGCTACACGGCCTTCAATTCCTTCTGGAACAAGTTTATTCGCTTCATTAACTGCACCTTGGAAGTAACGATCGCTTGATCCCTTCTTCATCGCTGCAATTGATCCCATACCACGGTAAGATTTGTATTTACGACCTTGGAAAATCTCAGTTTCACCTGGTGCTTCATCAGTACCAGCAAACATAGAACCAAGCATTACAGCATTACCACCTGCTGCAAGAGCTTTTACAATATCACCTGAGTATTTGATACCGCCATCAGCAATGATTGTTTTTCCGTATTCACGCGCAACACTAGCAGCATCGTAAATAGCAGTGACTTGAGGAACACCTACACCCGCAACCACACGTGTTGTACAAATAGAACCTGGTCCGATACCTACTTTAACAACATCGACACCTGCTTCATAAAGTGCACGCGCACCTTCAGCTGTTGCGATATTTCCTGCAATCAAAGTACGGTCTGGGAAGTGGGCACGAATTTCAGCAATTTTACGAAGAACACCTGCTGAATGACCATGTGCAGTATCAATGACAATAGCGTCTGCACCTGCCTCAAAGAGAGCTTCTGCACGTTCAAAAGTATCAGAGGTAACCCCAACAGCACCTGCTACCAATAGACGACCAAATTCATCCTTAGCTGCATTAGGAAACTCGATAACTTTTTCGATATCCTTAATAGTAATGAGTCCTGACAAACGACCTTCTTCATCAACTAGAGGTAGCTTTTTCAATACGATGCTCATGAAGAATACTTTCAGCCGTTTCAAGATCTGTCTCAACTGGAGCAGTGACCAATTTCTCAGAAGTCATGTGTTCTGAAATTGGAGTATCGTAATTAGAGATAAAACGCATATCACGGTTTGTGATAATACCAACCAATTTACGATTTTCAAGTGTCTCAACAATCGGAACCCCTGAGATACGGTAACGTTGCATCAACTCTTCAGCTTCAGCAACTTTATTTTCAGGCGTTAGGAAGAATGGATCAATGATGACACCATTTTCAGAGCGCTTTACTTTTCGAACTTCTTCAGCTTGTTCCGCAATAGACATGTTTTTGTGAATGACACCCAAACCACCTGCACGAGCAATTGAGATAGCCATCTTACTATCTGTGACCGTATCCATGGCTGCAGTGATAATTGGGATATTTAATGTCAAATTTTTAGCCAATTTCGTCTTCAAGTTGACGTTGTTTGGTAGAACATGACTTTCCGCAGGAATAAGCAATACGTCATCAAAAGTGTAACCTTTTTCAAGAATTTAGTGTCCCAATTTGACATTATAATCGTCCTCTTTTCTCAAAGTTTTGAGGTACAAAAACCCCAGCCTATTTTTTTTTAATTGTTAATATCATATCATGCTAAAATGATTTGTCAACAGATTTCGCACCAGATTATAAGAAAACCTTTTTCCAAATAAAAATAGGGGTCCAGATTATCTGGAGTCCCTACTTTTTATTTCTTAGAAATACTTAATTCCCATCGCTTCTTTTACTTCCGCCAATGTTTGTCCAGCAACTTCACGCGCTGCTTGACTACCTTTTTCAAGCATACGGAAAACTTCTCCCATATCCTTGGCATATTCTAAACGACGTTCACGAATTGGAGCTAGCTCACGTTCTAAGATTTCTAGAAGATAACGTTTTGTCTTCACATCTCCTAAACCACCGCGCTGATAATGTTCCTTCATTTCAGCAATTGTAACAGCATCCTCTTCGCGACCAAAGATATCAAGATAATGGAAAACCATATTACCTTCGATTTGGCCTGGATCTTCCACACGAATATGATTTGGATCCGTATACATGCTCATGACTTTTTTACGAACAGTGTCCTCATCATCTGAAAGGAAGATACCATTACCCAAGGATTTTAGACATCTTAGCATTTACCGTCTAGACCTGGAAGGCGTCCTGCAGCTTCATTTTCAGGGTAGATTCCTCTGGCTCAACCAAAATATCACAATTATAAGTATGATTGAAGCTACGTGCAATTTCACGTGTCTGCTCAATCATTGGCTTTTGGTCATTACCTACAGGAACATAATTTGCTTTAAAGGCCGTGATATCAGCTGCCTGAGAAATTGGATAAACTAGAAAGCCTGTTGGAATCGATTCTCCGAAGCCTTTTTGAGCAATTTCCGTCTTAACTGTCGGGTTACGCTCTAAACGTGCCAATGAAACTAGGTTCATGTAATACATAGTCAACTCAGCCAACTCAGGAATCTGACTTTGAATGAAAATAGTTGACTTCGTTGGATCCAAACCTACAGAGAGATAATCTAAAGCAACATTCCCAATTGATTCTTTGATAATCTCTGACTCTTTGCGTGATCCGTAAGGCTTGCTGATCAGCCAAAAAGACAAACATGTTATATTTATCTTCGTTTTGTAAAAGGACACGATTTTTTAAACTACCAACATAGTGTCCTAGATGAAGTTTCCCTGTAGGACGGTCTCCCGTCAAAATAATAGGTTTCGTCATATAATTACCTCTCTAATACAAAAAAATCCCCACGCAAAAACATGCGTGAGGGCGTTAATCACTTTTGATACGCGGTACCACCTCAGTTGATAACTCTTTCTGAAGCTATCATCTCAAACCTTCTCAACAAAGAAGTTGCACGATAAGGGTGCCAAACCTAACGTTTATGTGTTCACGTTAACCGTCAATTCTCTTCAGCCCATTCATTCCACCTTCATACTGGTTTTCAGCAACCACCAGCTCTCTATAAAAAAGGAAAGAATTACTCTTCTGATGACTATTATTCTACATTGTTTTATCTATTCTTGTCAAGATTATGTTTCTAGTTTCACGTGAAACACAACCTTAGATACAACCAAAATAGTCAATACTTGACGGAAACTTAAAAAGACTTGATAATAAGAGTATCATTTCTAGGAGATAATATATGAAACGTCGAATAATAGACATACTTTTAGTTACAATCGGTTCTTTTATTGCTGCGGTTGGCTATAACTCACTTTTTAGTTAAGAATAATATTGCCTCGGGTGGTGTCGGAGGGCTAGCCATTAGTTTAAATGCCCTTTTTGGTTGGAACAATGCTAACTTCGTCTTAGCAACCACCATCCCTTTGTTAATTTTATGTTGGTGCTTTCTTGGTCGCGAAGTTCTCCTAAAAACCTTCTATGGGTCTCTTATCTTCCCAACTTTTATTAAATTAACTGAGGGCTTACCTACACTCACCAAACAACCTTTGTTGGCTGCTATTTTTGGTGGGATTGTATTAGGCTAGGACTAGGAATAGTCTTCTATGGAAATTCCTCAACTGGAGGAACTGGAATTATCACACAAATTCTCAACAAATATACGCCACTCCCACTAGGAATGGTACTACTTATTGTCGATGGGATCATTGTCGCAATCAGTGCTATTGCCTTTCCTCCTGATACTGTTATGTATTCCATTCTCTCACTTGGAGTTGTTTCTCTTACAATTGATAAAATGATGGTCGGACTCAATTCATCACGAAATCTTCTAATCATTTCGCAAAATAGTGAACAAATCCTAAAATACATCACTAGAGTGGCTGATCGAGGAGCAACAAAAATTCCAGTTCTTGGTGGACATACCGGACATGCACAAAATATGATTATGACTACCTTGTCAACTCATGAAGTTCCGAAAGTTCAAGAAGAAATCCAAAAAATAGATGAAACTGCCTTTATCGTCATTGTTCCTGCTTCTACAGTTATGGGACGTGGATTTAGCCTCCAAAAAGATTACCAAAAAGTTCCAAATGACTTTATTAATCCCTTATAAAATCGATTGAAATAAAGTCTAATTTCTCGTAAAATAGTAGTTAAGAATAAAAATAAAGGATATTATATGCTTACTGTATCGGATGTATCGCTTCGTTTTAGCGATCGTAAACTTTTTGATGATGTTAATATTGCCTTCACGCCAGGTAATACTTACGGTCTTATCGGTGCTAATGGTGCTGGTAAATCTACTTTTTTGAAAATTTTAGCTGGTGATATCGAACCAACAACAGGGCACATCTCACTTGGTCCTGATGAGCGTCTTTCTGTTCTTCGTCAGAACCACTTTGACTATGAAGATGAACGCGTTATTGATGTTGTTATTATGGGGAATGAACGCCTCTACGATATTATGAAAGAAAAAAAGACGCCATCTACATGAAGGAAGATTTTTCAGATGAGGATGGTGTTCGTGCTGCTGAATTAGAAGGTCTGTTTGCTGAATTGGGTGGTTGGGAAGCTGAAAGCGAAGCCTCACAATTGCTTCAGAATCTAAATATCCCAGAAGACCTTCACTATCAAAAAACATGAGTGAATTGGCTAATGGTGACAAGGTGAAAGTGCTCCTTGCAAAAGCGCTCTTTGGTAAACCTGATGTACTTCTTCTTGACGAACCTACCAACGGTCTTGATATCCAGTCAATCTCTTGGCTTGAAGATTTCTTGATTGATTTTGAAAATACGGTCATTGTCGTATCCCATGACCGTCACTTCTTGAATAAGGTATGTACGCATATGGCCGACCTTGACTTTGGTAAAATCAAACTCTATGTCGGTAACTATGACTTCTGGAAACAATCTTCAGAATTGGCTGCACGCTTGCAGGCTGACCGTAATGCAAAAGCAGAAGAAAAAATTAAGGAACTTCAAGAATTCGTTGCACGTTTCTCTGCCAACGCTTCAAAATCTAAACAAGCTACTTCTCGTAAGAAAATGCTTGATAAAATTGAACTAGAAGAAATCGTCCCATCAAGTCGTAAATACCCATTCATCAATTTCAAAGCAGAGCGTGAAATCGGTAATGACCTTCTAACAGTTGAAAATCTCACTGTTAAGATGGATGGTGAGACTATTCTTGACAACATTAGTTTCATCTTACGACCAGGAGATAAGACTGCCATCATCGGTCAAAACGATATTCAAACAACTGCATTAATTCGTGCTCTTGCCGATGATATTGACTACGAAGGTACAATCAAATGGGGTGTTACTACTAGCCGCTCTTACCTTCAAAAGATAATTCTAAAGACTTTGCATCCGGTGAATCAATTCTCGAATGGCTCCGTCAATTTGCCGAAAAAGGGGAAGATGATGATACCTTCTTGCGTGGATTCCTTGGACGTATGCTCTTCTCAGGGATGAGGTTAATAAATCTGTTAGTGTTCTCTCAGGGGGAGAAAAGGTACGTGTCATGCTTTCTAAGCTCATGCTTTTGAAATCTAACGTCCTTCTTCTAGATGATCCAACTAATCACTTGGATTTGGAATCAATCTCAAGTCTGAATGATGGCGTCCGTGACTTCAAAGAGTCTGTTATCTTTGCCAGTCATGACCATGAATTTATTCAAACAATAGCGAACCACATCGTAGTTGTTTCTAAAAATGGGGTTATTGACCGTATTGATGAAACTTATGATGAGTTCCTTGAAAATGAAGAAGTGCAAGCTAAAGTCAAAAGCACTATGGGCTGATTAAACTATAAAAGATGCAGGTTGGGATATCCCAACCTGTCTTAGTATCATTATGACAAATAAAAAATACCATACGACTTTATTATTTTATCTGGCTGCCTTTTTCTTTGCCAGTACTAATCATGATAGGTGTGCTGTATAGCCAAAAAATCTATCCTGGTAGTGAGCGGACTATTTTAACAAGTGATGGTTTTCATCAGTATGTGATTTTGCAACTGGACTTAGGAATATACTTCATGGAGATGGAAGCCTCTTTTACACCTTTACAAGTGGGCTAGGTCTTAATTTCTATGCTCTAACAAGCTATTACTTAGGTTCCTTCTTGTCTCCACTTTACTATTTCTTTACTGTCAACCAAATGGCCGATGCTTTTATTATATAACACTACTTAAATTCGGGCTTATTGGGTTATCAGGAGCTTTTAGCTTTAAGCGTCTCTTTACAAAAAGTGTCAAGAAGTTTCATCCTATGTCTTTCTACAGGATTTGCTTTGATGAGCTTTGCTACCAGTCAGTTAGAAATTAACACCTGGCTAGATGTCTTTATTCTAGCACCTCTAATTGTATTAGGTTTACATCTCTTACTAAGATTCAATAAACGGGGCTTATACTTTTTTAGCCTAACCTGCCTTTTTATCCAAAATTACTATTTTGGTTATATGATGGCTATTTTCCTAACCCTTTACACCATAGTACAATTGATAACTATCCAGGGGTGGAAGAGTAAGATTCTTTATTTCATAGACTTTGGAATTGTCTCTCTACTTGCTGGTTTAAGTAGTGCTGTCATGCTACTACCAACACTACTTGACTTGACAACACATGGTGAAAAAAATTTACAGGTGCGTCAAGTTTGTTGACAGAGTCTACCTATTATTTTGACTTCTTTGCGAAAAAATCTCGTTGGAGTTTATGATACTACTAAATTCGGATCAATCCCTATGATTTATGTGGGAATTTTACCTTTGATTCTTTTTCTACTTTTCTTTATTAGTAGGAAATCAAGCTATCATTACGTCTAGGTTACCTCTTATTAGTAGCTTTCTTTATCTCTAGCTTCTACTTACAGCCTCTTGATTTGTTTTGGCAAGGTATGCACGCGCCTAACATGTTTCTCCATCGCTATTCTTGGCTCCTATCTCTCTAACTGTTCTTTTAGCAGGAGAAACACTCAACCGAATTAAAAGTTTTTTTTTCTTTTAAAAGGCTCCTCCTATCTTTCTTAGGATTGAGTACCACTTACTTACTAACTTGGATTTTCAATCTCACTATAGCTTCATTGAACCAGTCTCCTGGCTATTAAGTCTAGCATTTCTTCTAGCCTATGCCATTCTATTTACTAGCTATTTTAGCCAGCAGATTCCTGGGAGTGTTTTTCGCTGTTTCACCTTCTTATTCTGCATTTTGAGCTTACATTAAGTACTTACTATGTTGTTGGAGCTCTTGGGAAATGAGTGGGTATTCCCAACTCGTGAAGGCTATCTACGAAATATGTCTGCCATTACAAAACTAGTTTCAAAAACTAAGCAAGCGAATAAGACTTTTTTACCGTACTGAAAGGTTAGAGGCTCAAACTGGTAACGACAGTATGAAATTCAATTATAATGGTATTTCTCAGTTTTCATCCATTCGAAATACCGCTTCAAGCTCTACACTCGATAGGTTAGGCTTCAAATCTGAAGGGACTAATTTAAACCTACGTTACCAAAATAACACCATTATCGCTGATAGTCTCTTCGGAATAAAATATAATTTATCGAACTTTGACCTTAATAAGTATGGTTTTAATCACGTAACTTCTGAGAAAACAATGGGGCTTTATCAAAATAATAATGCAAGCCAGCTTGCTATCTTAACTGATGGCATTTACAACAATATTGACTTCACTGTCAATGCGCTTGACAATCAAACTAGCTTGCTGAATACTCTATCTGGACTTAACTTAACCTATTTTAAACGAGCTCCATCTCAACTGTTTGATAAGGATGCTAAATCTTTGAATCAGCGCGTGGCTAAAACGTTAGCAACTCGAATAAAGATTTTGTAACAATCACCTATCAAGTCATTGCTCCACCACATAGCCAACTCTATGTTAGTATTCCTAATATTTCTTGGTCCGATGACAATAACCACTCTCTGTCAATTACTGTAAACGGTATGACAAGGAATCAAGTTACTGATAATACCTTTGATTTCGATCTTGGCTACTTTGAAACAGAATCAATGGTTACCATCAAACTTAGTTTCCCTGGCAATAAAGCAATATCCTTTGATAATCCTAGTTTTTTATGCCCTTTGATACTCAAAACTATCAGATAGCTATGGATACTATTAATGAACGTGATAGCAAAGGTTACAACGTCAAATAATAAAGTGTTCGTTGATTATAGTAGTAAAACGAATGCCTCACTATTCTTTACCATTCCATACGATAAAGGGGTGGACAGCGACCATAAATCATAAAAAGTTAAGATTCAACGAGCCCAAAAGGGGTTCATGAAAGTCGATGTCCCTAGTGGAAAAGGAAAAGTTGTTCTAACCTTTATTCCCTATGGACTTAAGACAGGTTCATTGATTAGTCTATTGGCAAGTATCATATTTTGTTGCTACGCTTACTTCATCAGAAAAAACAACTATTATTCAAAAAGCTGATTATCTTAAATTAAATAGGTCTGGAACAAGTGTTCCAGACCTATTTAACTTTTGGGTACAAAAAAAACTCAAGCTATACAACTTGAGGTGTCTTATCACTCCGCCAGTAGGACTCGAACCTACGACATCATGATTAACAGTCATGCGCTACTACCAACTGAGCTATGGCGGATAAAACTGCTAAGTAGCAAAAATAGTCCGTACGGGATTCGAACCCGTGTTACCGCCGTGAAAAGGCGGTGTCTTAACCCCTTGACCAACGGACCAAGTTCTGAGATTTTTTATCTCATTAACACTCTTATTATTATATCAGAGTATTCGATTTTGTCTATACTTTTTTAAAAAAAATATTAAATTTTGCTAAATTTATTCGAATTTTTACGTTAGTTTTTATCTTGCTTTTTACAAAGTATTGACATGTTGCTATATATTTTGTAAACTAATAGAGTTATTGGTCCCATAGCTCAGCTGGATAGAGCATTCGCCTTCTAAGCGAACGGTCGCAGGTTCGAATCCTGCTGGGATCAGATAAAAAAACGCAATCTAGAATCTCTAGTTGCGTTTTCTTTTGCCCTCGATAAATAAATAATTTAAAACAAGCAAGGGAAGCAAAGTCGTATATAGGCTGTATTCATGTAAATATTGAGCAAACCAAGTTGAGGCTGCGACTCCTACCATGAATGTAAAGATGATAATAGTTGTATAAGAAGCTTGTTTAAGCACTTTGGCATCACCCTCGTCAATAGCCCTAGCAATGGTTAAAGAAGTATTAGTAATATTACCAGTCATCATAAAGGAAGCATAATTTACACCTCTGACTCGCTTAAAAATACCTACTTGAAGAGAGGCAAAGAATGCCAAGCCTGCAATCGTAATAGTAGAATCAACGTATAGGTGTAATAATCTGCAAGAATAGTCATCAAGAGAAAGGGCAAGTCTAATCGCTTGCAAATGCCATCTCCACTTATGGTTAATAAGCCACTTCTTAACAAAAAAAACAAAAAACTGACCTAAAACAAAGAAAAAAATAGGTATTACATAGCTAAAAGCTCTTGCAATATGCCCCTCAACAAGGTGAATGACCAAATAGAGGAGATTGCCTGTCTGGATACTTGCAAATCGACCGTCTTGAGTATTGTAAGTATAGGCATCAATGAAGCCTCCTATATAACTTAACTAGAGTTGCTACTCGTAATCCTTCAAAAACACGATAGGAGCGTTTTTCATTCTGAACATGTCTGTTTCCTTTTTCTACTTATGATAAGGACTTCCCTGCTGAATCATGAATGCACGATAAATTTGTTCTACTAATACAAGGCATAAGCTGATGAGGAATGTTAAGAGACCAAAACTCATCAATCGATTAGCTCTCTTTTTTACTGTTGGAGAGAGTCCCAAACTTCCCCCTATAATAAAAGTAATATCTGAATAGCCTCTAAGGGTCACTTTGCTCTAACTCTTTAGCAAATTGCTCCGAGGGAAATTGTTTTCCTTCAATAGCTAAGGCAATGACATAATCACGATCACCTACTTTCCAAGATACGCTGTCCTTCTTTGTCTAGGATAGCTTTATTTTTCAGCTTCGCTTGCATTATCAGGCGTCTTCTCATCCGTCAACTCTATAGACTCAAATTTTGTAGAAGCGTCTAGTCGTTTGATATACTCTGCAATACCATCTTTCAAATATTTTTCTTTCAATTTTCCAACGGTAATCAATTTAACTTTCATAGGCTTATTATAGCACATATCCACAATCTTTTAACACTTTATCCACACCTCTTTCGTGTCAAGAATCTAGAGTTATCCCTATAAAATCGCTTTTTATCTACACTTTTGAAACTTATCCACAGACTGTTGATAACTGTTTTTTAAAATCACTTTATGATATAATTAAGCTTACTTTGATATGTTTATCAAAAGGAGGACTAAACGTGAAAAAATTTAACTGAAAAAAATAGTAGCGCCAATTGCAATGCTTGTTATTGGATTACTAGGTGGTTTACTAGGTGCCTTTATCCTACTAACAGCAGCAGGGGTATCTTTTACCAATACAACAGATACAGGTGTTAAAACAGCTAAGACCGTATACAATAATACAACAGATACAACTAAAGCTGTTAAGAAAGTACAAAAATGCCGTTGTTTCTGTCATCAATTATCAAGAAGGGTCATCTTCAGATTCTCTAAATGAACTTTATGGCCATATCTTTGGTGGAGATGATAGTTCTGATTCTAGCCAAGACAAATCAAAAGATTCTGATGGATTGCAAGTCGCTGGTGAAGGTTCCGGTGTTATCTATAAAAAGATGGGAAAGAGGCCTACATCGTAACCAACAACCACGTTGTTGATGGTGCTAAAAACTTGAAATCATGCTTTCAGATGGATCAAAAATTACTGGTGAACTCGTTGGTAAAGATACTTACTCTGACCTAGCAGTTGTCAAAGTTTCTTCAGATAAAATAAAACCGTAGCGGAATTTGCAGACTCAAACTCCTCACAGTCGGTGAAAGGCAATTGCTATCGGTAGCCCACTTGGTACCGAATACGCCAACTCAGTAACAGAGGGAATCGTTTCTAGCCTTAGCCGTACCGTAACTATGCAAAACGACAATGGTGAAACTGTCTCAACAAATGCTATCCAAACAGATGCTGCCATTAACCTGGTAACTCTGGTGGTGCCTTAGTCAATATTGAAGGACAAGTTATCGGTATTAACTCAAGTAAAATTTCATCAACGTCAGCAGTCGCTGGTAGCGCCGTTGAAGGTATGGGATTTGCCATTCCATCAAACGATGTTGTCGAGATTATCAATCAATTGGAAAAAGACGGTAAAGTTACACGACCAGCCCTAGGAATCTCAATGGCCGATCTTAACAGCCTTTCTAGCAGTACAACTTCTAAATTAGATTTACCAGATAAGGTGAAAGCTGGAGTTGTAGTCGGCAGCGTTCAAAAGGTATGCCAGCTGACGGTAAACTTCAAGAAAATGATGTTATCACTGAAATTGACGGTAAGGAAATCAGCTCAAAAACTGATATTCAAACCAATCTTTACAGCCATAGTATCGGAGATACAATCAAGGTAACCTTCTATCGTGGTAAAAGAAGAAAACTGAAGAACTTAAATTAACAAAATCTACAGAAGACTTATCTGATTAAGTCATTGACAAATCTGTCAAAAGACCTTTACAATAATGTAAAGGTCTTTTTTGGGAAAGGAACACCATGCAAGAACAACTCAAAGCTTTACCTATTAGTGAAATTTACCCAAATCCTTTTCAACCTCGTCTAGAATTCTCCGATGAAGAGTTAGTAGAACTAAGTCAGTCAATATCAGAAAATGGTTTAATACAACCAATTATTGTCCGAAAATCTGACATTATTGGTTATGAACTAATTGCTGGAGAAAGACGTTTACGTGCCTGTAAACGTTTAGGGATGACAGAAATCCCTGCAGTCGTAAAGGAAAGTCTCAGATCAAGAGAGTCGTAAACAAGCTATTATTGAAAATTTACAACGCTCAAATCTCAATCCCTATTGAAGAAGCAAAGGCCTATCGTAGTTTAATTAATGAGCTAGCTTACAGTCACGAGGAACTGGCGAAAGCTATGGGAAAATCCAGGCCCTATATCAGTAACTCTCTCAGACTCCTCCAACTTCCCCAAGAGATACAGACAAGTATCGAAAATGGCAAACTGAGTCAAGGACATGCTAGAGCGCTTTTATCTGTTGAGGATACCCAAAAGCAATTAACTATCTATCATCAGGTCCTTACTGAAAAATGGTCAGTTCGTACCCTGGAAAAAAAGACTTCAAGAACTTCCAAAAAAACAAAAAAATCAAAAAAAAGATATTCACATAAAGATAAAGAAAAAGAACTAGAAAAATCACTTGGTCTCCCCGTTACTCTTCGTTATCACAAAAATCACTCTGGAACTATTCAGATCCACTTTTCGACGGAGGAAGATTTTAACAGAATTATCAACAAGCTAATTTGACCTGTGAATTGATGAGAAAAAAAAGCAAACTTATCCACATCATAAAAATGTTGCCCTCCCTTTATTTACGAGGGTTTCTTTTTTTTTTATTCACAACTTGTGGATAACTCTTGTGCACAATGTGAATTGTCTTTTTTTAGCTGTGGATAACTCGAAAAACTTTATCTTCTGACCTGTGGAAAACTTTTTGTTTTATGATAGAATCAGAGAACAAGAATAAAGAAGGAGAATTGATGGAATGACCGAAAAAGAGCATTTTTTTGGAATAAGCTCTTAGAGCTGGCCAAAGAGGAACTAACACAAGCCACTTTTGATTATTATGTCCTAGACACCAAGCTCATCAAAGTTCAAAATAACGTTGCTACAATTCTGCTTGAAGAAGTCAAAAAGCTATTCTGGGAAAAGAATATGCAATCTTTCATTTTGATGGCTGGTTTTGAAGCCTATAATAGTGAAATAAAAGTTGAGTACGTCTTTGACGAAGCACTCTTAAACGAGGCAAATTCAACTGTAGCAAATAATGACTTTGGTAATAAAAAGGAACAGCAGACCCCTGCTCTTCCTACATTGGACTCAGACTTAAATAGTAAGTATACCTTTGATAATTTTATCCAAGGGGATGAAAATCGTTGGTCAGTTGCTGCCTCTTTAGCTGTAGCTGATTCACCAGGAGCTACTTATAACCCTCTATTTATTTACGGAGGACCTGGTCTCAGGGAAAACTCACTTGCTCAATGCCATTGGAAACAAGGTCTTACATGATAATCCTCAAGCACGGATTAAATACATTACTGCAGAGAATTTCATTAATGAATTTGTTGTACATATCCGTTTAGATAAAATGGACGAACTAAAACTATAAATATCGTCATCTGGACGTTCTCTTAATTGATGATATTCAATCATTGGCTAAAAAATCAACGCAAGCCACTCAAGAGGAATTCTTCAATACTTTCAATGTCCTTCACAATAATAACAAACAAATTGTCTGACCAGCGACCGTAATCCAGATCAATTGAACGAGATGGAAGAGCGTCTTGTCACGCGCTTTAAATGGGGGTTAACCGTCAATATCACACCACCTGACTTTGAAACGCGAGTGGCCATTCTTACTAATAAGATTATGGACTATGATTATCATTTTCCTCCTGAAACAATTGAGTATTTAGCTGGCCAATTTGATTCAAATGTCCGTGACTTGGAGGGGGCCTTAAAAGATATTAGCTTAGTTGCCAATGTTCGCCAGTTAGATACTATCACAGTTGAGGTAGCTGCCGAAGCCATTCGCGCACGTAAAATGGATGGTCCTAAGTTAACTCTTATTCCGATTGAGGATATCCAAACTGAGGTAGGGAAATTTTATAATGTCACTGTAAAAAAGAGATTAAGGCAACTAAACGAACACAAAATATTGTCTTGGCACGTCAGGTAGCCATGTATCTTGCGCGTGAAATGACTGATAACTCCCTTCCAAAAATTGGAAAAGAATTTGGCGGAAGAGACCACTCAACTGTCTTACATGCATACAATAAAATCAAAAATATGATTGCCCAAGATGACAGTTTACGCATTGAAATTGATACCATCAAAACAAGATAAAATGACACTTGTGGATAACTATTAAAAATCATTCAAACTTTTTTCCACAGGCTGTGCACAAGTTCAAAGCCTTGATAAAACTATGTTTTGTAGACTTATGCACAGTGTCCACAAGACCTACTACTACTACTAAAATAATACTAATAAAATAAAGGAGCATCATGATTCAATTTGCGATTAATAAAGCTTATTTCTTACAAGCACTTCATACAACTCGCCGTGCTATTTCTTCTAAAAATGCTATCCCAATTCTATCGACGATTAAAATCGAAGTTACCAGTGATGGTATCTATTTGACAGGATCAAATGGGCAAATCTCAATTGAAAATAGTATCTCAGTTTCGGAAGAAAATGCAGGTCTATTAATTACACAACCAGGTAGTATCCTTTTGGAAGCAAACTTTTTCATTAATGTTGTCTCAAGCTTGCCTGATGTTACCCTTACTTTTGAAGAAATTGAACAATACCAAGTTTTACTGAAAAGTGGTAAATCAGAAATTACCTTTGAAAGGGAAAGATGTTGAACAATATCCCCGTATTCAGGAAGTTGATAGCTTGACACCATTACTCATGGACACAAAAGTTTTAAAATCTATCATTGCTGAAACTTCATTCGCAGCAAGCACACAAGAAAGTCGTCCAATTTTAACCGGAGTTCACTTTGTTCTTTCAAATCACAAAGATCTTAAAGCTGTTGCCACTGATTCTCATCGTATGAGCCAACGCCAACTTGTTTTGGAACATTCTGCAGATAACTTTGATGTTGTAATCCCAAGTCGCTCACTTAAAGAATTATCGGCAGTCTTTAGCGATGATATTGAAAACATAGAGGTTTTCTTCTCAGCAAATCAAATTCTATTCCGTAGTGAGACAATCTCTTTTTACACACGTTTACTAGAAGGAAATTATCAGATACTAATCGTCTCTTGTCCGATTCATTTGAAACAAGTTGTTTTCGAGACAGCTAGCCTTCGTTCTGCTATGGAACGTTCATATTTGATTTCTAATGCTAGTCAAAGTGGTACCGTCAAACTCGAAATCATTAATGGTAGTGTCAGTGCCCATGTTAATTCGCCAGAAGTCGGAAAGGTGAATGAGGACATTGATGTGCAAGATGTTTCAGGTAGAGATTTGGTCATTAGTTTCAATCCAACCTACCTAATAGATGCTTTGAAAGCTCTTAAGAGTGAGACTGTCCGTGTACGTTTCATTTCACCAGTACGTCCATTTACATTGACGCCAGCAGATGACAGTGAAAACTTTATTCAATTAATTACACCTGTAAGAACAAACTAAAATCGAAAAAGTTATCCACTGTGGATAACTTTTTACTAGAAAGGGAATTTATGTACCAAATTGGAAGTTTAGTTGAAATGAAAAAAAACCACATGCTTGTACTATCAAAGCAACAGGAAAAAAAAGCTAATGAATGGGAAGTAATACGTCTTGGAGCTGACATAAAAATTCGTTGTACAAATTGTGATCATGTGGTCATGATGAGTCGTCATGATTTTGAGAAGAAGCTTAAAAAGGTTTTATAACAGACATTGGGGAGTCTATATAATGAGGTTCTTGTGTTAAGAAAATTACTTCACTAGCAATATAAAGACTTTCTAAAGTCCCTAATCATCTTCTTTATAGCATTCTTTGCCTTGCTTTCCTTTTATGATTCTCAAAGGAAGTTGCCCTATTTTTAACAATTTTTGTTATAATTAACTGAATTACTTTTTATGGAGAAATAAATTAATGGCTTTAACAGCAGGTATCGTCGGTTTGCCAAACGTTGGTAAATCAACTCTTTTCAATGCAATTACAAAAGCGGGTGCGGAAGCTGCTAACTATCCTTTCGCAACAATTGATCCAAACGTAGGTATGGTTGAGGTACCAGATGAGCGTTTGACGAAACTGACTGAACTTATTACCCCTAAAAAGACAGTTCCAACCACATTTGAGTTCACAGATATTGCGGGTATCGTAAAAGGAGCATCAAAGGGTGAAGGTCTTGGAAATAAATTTTTAGCTAACATTCGTGAAGTAGATGCTATTGTTCATGTTGTACGTGCTTTCAATGATGAAAACGTTATGCGTGAACAAGGGCGTGAGGATGCCTTTGTAGATCCGATGGCTGATATTGATACAATCAACCTAGAATTGATTTTGGCTGACCTTGAATCAATTAACAAACGTTATGCGCGTGTCAGGAAAAAATTGCTCGTACACAAAAAGATAAATATTCTGTAGCAGAGTTTAACATTCTTCAAAAGATAAAACCCGTTCTAGAAGATGGTAAGTCTGCACGTACGATTGATTTTACTGAGGAAGAGCAAAAATTGTTAAGGGACTCTTCCTTTTGACAACAAAACCAGTGCTTTACGTGGCTAACGTTGATGAAGATCAAGTCGCAAATCCTGATGATATTGATTATGTGAAGCAAATTCGTGAGTTTGCAGCGACTGAAAATGCAGAAGTAGTTGTTATCTCAGCACGTGTTGAGGAAGAAATTTCTGAATTGGATGATGAAGATAAGGAGATGTTCCTAGAAGACCTTGGTTTGACAGAATCAGGAGTTGATAAACTGACACGCGCAGCCTATCACTTGCTTGGTCTTGGAACTTACTTCACTGCTGGTGAAAAAGAGGTGCGTGCTTGGACCTTTAAACGCGGTATCAAGGCACCACAGGCAGCCGGAATTATCCACTCTGACTTCGAGAAAGGCTTTATCCGTGCCGTAACCATGTCTTACGATGATCTCATTAAATATGGTTCTGAGAAAGCTGTTAAGGAAGCTGGTCGCCTTCGTGAAGAAGGAAAAGAGTATGTTGTCCAAGATGGTGACATCATGGAATTCCGTTTCAACGTTTGAAAATAAAAATAGTGCACAAAGGCTGAAAAGTATTTTTCAGTCCTTTTGCTGTTTATCAAAGAGGAGAAATAATGACAAAATTAGTAGTTGGATTGGGAAATCCTGGTTCAAAATACCATGAGACACGTCACAATGTTGGTTTTATGGCTATAGACCTAATAGCTAAAAAATTAGGATTAACCTTTTCTGAGGAAAGGACTTTTAAGGCTGAAGTAGCTTCAACCTTTTTAAATGGTGAGAAAGTTTATTTTGTTAAACCAACAACTTTTATGAATCTATCTGGTCTAGCTGTTAGAGCATTGCTAGCTTATTACAATATTCCCATGGAGGATTTTATCGTTATTTACGATGACTTAGATATGGAAGTTGGGAAATTGCGCTTTCGTCAAAAGGCTCAGCGGGTGGTCATAATGGTATTAAATCTATCATTGCTGAAACTGGCACTCAAGAATTTGACCGTATAAAAATTGGTATTGGCCGTCCACAGAAAGGAATGACGGTCGTTAATCATGTCCTTGGACAATTTAGTGAAGGCGATTATGCCACAATTTACTGACTTTAGACAAGGTAGAGACGGCCCTCAATCATTATCTTGAAAACCAATGATTTCGAAGATACTATGAGGCGTTATAATGGCTAATACTCTATTAGATCTTTTTTGAGAAGAATTATCAATTGCTTGAGTGGCGTGATAAAGTAACTTTATTGAGTAGACAGTTGGTTATGGGATTTTCTGGTTCCAGCAAGGCAGTTGTCATGGCATCCGCTCTTTCTGAGCAAGTTCCTAAGATTTTAATCGTTACTTCAACACAAAATGAAGCTGAGCAACTGACAGGAGATTTGTCAGCTATCTTAGGAGAGGATAAGGTTTATTCTTTTTTGCAGATGATGTAGTAGCTGCAGAGTTTATCTTCGCTTCTCCAGAAAAGACCCATTCTCGTCTCGAAAGTCTTAACTTTTTAATGGATGAAGAGGCAAGTGGGGTCTTGGTTCACAAGTTTAGTTGGTACGAAGTTACATTTGCCTAATCCCTGGGGTTTATAAGGACTCTCGAATCGACTTAGTACTAGGGGAGGAACATGATTTAGAGGCTCTCAGTAAGCATCTGACTCATATTGGATACCAAAAGAGTAGAGCAGGTTCTCTCACCTGGTGAGTTTAGTCGGAGGGGCGATATTTTAGATATTTATGAACTGACTTCAGAGCTCCCCTACCGTTTAGAGTTTTTTGGAGACGAGATTGATGGCATTCGTCAGTTTGATAGCGATAGTCAGAAATCTTTAGACAATTTAGAGCATGTTATCGTATCACCAGCAGATGATATTATCTTAACAGAGAAGATTACCAGCGTGCTGAGAAGGCCTCTAGAAAGTGCGGTCTAAAGGCAGAAAGGTCCTCATAAAGGCTTTACCTTGAGGAGGTCCTGTCGGTTACGATTGATGGATACCGTCATAAAAGATTTACGTAAGTTTTGTCTCTTTTTTATGATAAGGCTTACACCTTATTTGACTACCTTCCAAAGGGAACTCCTGTATTCATTGATGATTTTCAAAAGATAGTGGACCGCCATGGACGTCTTGAATTGGAAGTGGCTAATCTTTTAACTGAGGATCTTCACCAAGGGCAAGTCTCTGAGTCATCTAAATTACTTAGTGGATTCATTTAAGACTTTACGTAACTATCAGCCAGCTAGTTTCTTTTCGAATTTTCATAAGGGATTGGGAAATCTTAAATTTGATAAGTTGTATCAATTCACGCAATATCCTATGCAGGAGTTCTTCAACCAGTTTCCACTTCTAGTTGATGAAATACATCGCTATACCAAGAATAAGGCTACAGTTATTTTACAAGTGGGGTCTGAAAAGCAACTCAAATCTTTGAAGGAAACCTTGGAAGAATATGATTTAGATTTACCACTTAGTAGTTTTGGAAATTTGATTCCTTATAAGCCTCAATTAGTTCTAGGAAACTTATCCAATGGTTTTACTTTGCTGATGAAAAGCTTGTTCTGGTCACTGAACGTGAGATTTTTCATAAAAAAGTAAAACGTCGTGCGCGTGCCAGTCACGTTTCCAATGCTGAGCGTCTCAAAGATTACAATGAACTTGAAAAAGGTGATTATGTTGTACACCAGACTCATGGTATCGGGCAATTTAAAGGTATCGAGACTATTGAGATTAAAGGGGTGCATCGTGACTACTGACCATCCAATATCAGGATGCTGCAACAATTTCTCTACCTGTTGAGCAGATTGAGAGTCTCTCTAAGTATGTGTCAGCGGACGGGAAGAGCCTAAAATTAATAAACTCAATGATGGGCGTTTCAAAGACTAAAAAAAAGTAAGCAAGCAAGTAGAGGATATTGCTGATGATCTCCTAAAACTTTACGCCGAGCGCAGTCAACTTAAGGTTTTGCTTTTTTCACCAGATGATGATAATCAAAGAGATTTCGAAGATGATTTCGCCTATGCTGAGACAGAGGATCAATTGCGTTCTATCAAGGAAATTAAGGCAGACATGGAGTCAGACAAACCCATGGATCGTCTCTTGGTTGGTGATGTTGGTTTTGGTAAGACAGAGGTAGCTATGCGTGCCGCCTTTCAAGGCGGTCAATGATGGAAAGCAAGTTGCTATCCTAGTTCCTACAACGGTTCTTGCCCATCAGCACTATCTGAATTTTAAAGAGCGTTTTGAAAATCATGCCGTTGAGGTAGATGAACTCAGTCGTTTTAGAAGTAAAAAGAGCAAAATGAGACTATTGAAAATCTAGCTAAAGGAGGTATTGATATTATTATCGGTACCCATCGCCTGCTATCCAAAGATGTTAAGTTTTCTGATTTAGGCTTGCTAGTAATTGATGAAGAACAACGTTTTGGCGTGAAGCATAAAGAGAAACTTAAGGAGTTGAAAGCTAAAGTTGATGTCCTTACGCTAACTGCGACCCCTATTCCTCGTACGCTTCATATGTCTATGCTAGGTATTCGTGATTTGTCGATTATTGAGACAGCACCTACCAACCGTTATCCAGTTCAAACTTATGTTATGGAAACCAATCCTGGTCTTATTCGAAGCGATATTAAGAGAGATGGACCGAGGCGGCCAGATTTTTTATGTTTATAATCGTGTTGAAACCATTGATCAAAAAGTTTCTGAATTACATGAGCTAGTCCCTGAAGCACGTATCGGATTTGTTCATGGTCAGATGAGTGAGGTTATGTTGGAGAATACCCTCTTGGATTTCTTGAATGGTGATTACGATGTATTGGTAGCAACAACCATTATCGAGACAGGGATTGATATCTCCAACGTTAATACTCTCTTCATTGAGAATGCAGATCATATGGGCTTATCTACCCTTTATCAGTTGAGAGGTCGTGTGGGACGTAGTAATCGAATTGCTTACGCCTATCTCATGTATCGTCCTGACAAAGTGTTGACGGAAGTCTCTGAGAAGCGATTGGATGCTATTAAGGGCTTTACAGAACTTGGATCAGGTTTCAAAATAGCCATGCGTGATTTATCAATTCGTGGTGCCGGGAACATTCTTGGTGCTTCTCAAAGTGGATTCATCGACTCAGTCGGATTCGAAATGTACTCGCAACTATTGGAAGAGGCTATCAATAAACGTCAAGGTAAAACTCAAGTTCGCCGTAAAGGAAATGCAGAGTTCAATCTTCAGATTGATGCTTACCTCCCTTATGACTACATTTCTGACGAGCGTCAAAAAAATTGAAATTTATAAGCGTATTCGAGAAATTGAGAATCAGAAAGACTATCAGGACCTTCAGGATGAGATTATTGACCGCTTTGGAGAATATCCAGACCAAGTTGCCTATCTCATTGAGATTGGTCTGGTTAAGGCCTATTTGGATGCTGCCTTTGCAGAATTAGTCGAGCGTAAGAACGATATTATTATTGTTCGTTTCGAAAAGCCTCTCTCAAATTCTTCTTGACTCAAGATTATTTCGAAGCTATCTCTAAAACGCATTTAAAAGCAAAAATCAGTGATAACCAGGGGAAAGTAGAGATTACTTTTGATGTTCGTAACAGGAAAGACTATGAAATTCTTGAAGAATTAAAAGTTTTTGGACAGACATTTATGGAAATCAAAGAACGTAAAGAAAAAAAGAAGCTTAAGGAAAGTTTAAGTAAGTCTCTCTATACTATAAAACATCCTAAAACTTTTCTTTTTCATAAATCTCTGAGAGGGTCGACTAGTGTCGATCCTCTTATTTTGTGTATTGAAAAGGCTTTAGTCCCCTATTTTCTAAAAAAATGCTATCATAGAAGAGATATCCTAACGAAAAGGAAATAGTAACATTGAGATTAGACAAATATTTAAAAGTATCACGAATTATCAAACGCCGTCCAGTGGCTAAAGAAGTGGCTGATAAAGGGCGTATAAAAAGTAAATGGTGTACTCGCTAAGTCATCTACAGATTTAAAAATTGGTGACCAAGTGGAAGTTCGTTTTGGAAATAAACTTCTAACTGTACGTGTTTTAGAAATGAAAGACAGTACTAAAAAAGAAGATGCGACAAAAATGTACGAGATTATAAGTGAAACAAGGATTGAAGCAGATGAGCAAGAAGCCTAATATTGTACAGCTTACGAATGATTACATTGATAGTGCCAATCAAGAGCAACGATTAGAGCGTGCCGAACACGAACAAAGGAATCGCTTTATGGGGTGGATTCTCTTTGTGGTTGTTTTACTCTTTATCTTGCCAACCTACAATCTGGTTGAGACCTATAGGAACATCAAACAGCAAAGAGAAGGAAGTCTTGTCGCTTCAGAAAGACTATGATAAATTGTCAGATCAGACAAAGGAACGAAAGGATTTTGGCTAAGAAACTTAAGGATGATGCTTTCGCCGAGAAATATGCGCGTGCTAAGTACTATTATTCACGTGAAGGAGAGTCAATCTATCCTGTACCAAGCTTATTACCCTAATGAAAGATTTACTTAAAACTGTAGAAACTTTTTTAACCTATTCAGAAGCCAAGTTAGAGGAACTATCAGAAAAAATCAGCAACTTAAAACGGAATTACCGAGGAAAGAGGAGGTGAAGAAGCAAGCATGAAAAAGCTCTTAATAGCTGCAACTGTTGTGCTTGTATCTTCTAGCCCCTGGTCTTACTTCCTATGGAGAAGGAGCTAACTCTGACCCCAAAACAGGTCAAAAATTGACTCAAAATACTACAGCTAGCTTAACTCAATTTAAACAGATTCCTAAAAATCCAAGAACGATAACAACTATCCTAACTTACAAGAACAAGGATTTAACAGAATTTAAAACTAGTATCCAAGCGGATACCAAACTATCGATTTCTGCTATTTTTGGAATGCTAAAGGTGAGCCTGTTTTCCAACTTCAAGATGGTGATTATGTAGCCGCTAGTCAGAAATCAATTGTAGACGACAGTATCTATAATCGAAAACCAGTAGATATGACCTTCTGGACTAAAGATGGTTTAACGGTATACAAAGAACCCTACGTTTTAGGAACTGAAAAAGCTGACTCCAAACTCGCTAGTTTTAAACCCATTAAGGTTAGCCAAGCAGCTCAGACGCATGCAGGAACCTACTATTTGGTAGACGGAGAGGGGTGGATTAACGCTTCTGATTTATCAACGACTGACAATCGCATCGAGGCTGTTCAAAAAGTCCTTAATGAGAAGTATAACAATCAAGAGCGCATTTCAGTTTATGTTAAACAGCTTGATACGAACCGAGTAGCTGCTATCAATGACGAAAAAGCATGTATGCAGCTAGCGTAGCGAAGCTTGGTCTACTCTATTATGCACAGGAACGTCTGTCTCAAAAGAAATTATCATTATCCAATGGTATCAATATACCGCAACTGTGAATGGTTTTCCAGGTGCCTATGATCCAGATGGTTCTGGAAAGATTAGTAAGATGCCTGATGATAAGAATTATAGCTTGGAAAATCTGTTAAAGGCTGTAGCCCAAAACTCAGATAATGTAGCGACAAATATATTAGGTTATTATGTAACTAATCAGTATGACAAGGCCTTCCAAAATCAGTAGATAAAGCCGCAGCGACTTCGTGGAATATGGATAAAAAGGAGTTGACTGCTAGAGCCGCAGGTACTTTGATGGAAGCTGTTTACAGACAAAATGGAGATATTATCAATTATCTTTCAAGTACGGACTATGATGGCGAACGTATTTCCAAAACATTGATGTTGCCCGTCGCTCATAAAATTGGTGATGCCTACGACTTTAAACATGACGTCGCTATTGTTTATGCAGATTCTCCCTTTATTCTGTCGATTTTTACGGATAAAGAGGGCTATGACAAAATCACCTCAATTGCAGATGATGTTTATGGAATTTTAAAATAATGACACAAAAATTGTTGCAAATGATGCAAGCCAAGGGTTATTTTAACCAGCACAAGAAAATTTTAGTAGCAGTATCAGGTGGAGCAGACTCTATGAGTTTGCTGCACTTTTTGTATAACCATCAAAAGATTTGGATATTCAGTTGGGAATTGCTCACGTTAACCATAAACAACGACAAAGTCGGAGCATGAAGAAGCGTATTTACGTCATTGGGCAGAGGAACATAAGGTCCCTTTTTCACTATAGTACCTTCTCAGGAAAGTTTTTCAGAAAATGCCGCCCGTACCTTTCGCTATGAGTTTTTTAAGCGGGTCATGAAAGATTATGAATACTCTGCTCTTGTAACAGCCCATCATGCAGATGATCAAGCAGAGACGATTTTTATGAGACTGTTGAGAGGAAGTCGTTTAAGACACCTGACAGGAATTTCAGCTATCAGACCATTTGGTACTGGTCAGATTATTCGTCCCTTTTGCATCTTACGAAAGATCAGCTTCCCGTAACTTTCCATTTTGAAGATAGGAGTAATACGTCACTAGCCTATCTTCGGAATCGTATCAGATTGACCTATCTTCCTACCTTATCTCAGGAAAATCCTAAATTTAAGGAGCACCTTTGTCTTTTAGCCGAGGAGATTGGTCTTATGAAGCAAGCTTTAGGGAGTTAACAAAGGATATTACTATTACTGATTTATCTGTTTTTCAGCAACAGTCAGATGCTGTCCAGCTCTTTCTTCTTCAGAACTATTTAGATACCTTTCCTGATTTACAGCTTTCTAAAGGCCAATTTAATCAATTGATAAGTTATCTAAGGAAAAATGTTTCAGGAAGATACCCCTAAAAAATGGTTACGAACTAGTAAAAACACAGACTTCTTTCCTAATAAGGAAAGAAGAGGCTATCTCTTTATCGCCTCCTTGTCTCTTAGAATTTGGAAAATCTGTTGAGTTTGAGGATTATACCTTGACTTTTCAGAATTCAATGACGTTTCTAACACAGATGCTATTAGTATTTGGTCAGATGCCCCAATAGTGATTCGTCATAGAAAAAGAAGGCGATAAGATTGACCTTGGTAGTCACCATAAAAATTAAGACGACTGTTTATAGACAATAAGATTTTTAGAAGGATCGTCAAAAAGCTATTGTAGGAGAACAAGATGGTCATATTATTTTCTTTATGTTGCTGGGCGTCTCTATTTGAAAAAAAGACCTGAAAATGCTATACTTTATGGCACTGTAGTCATTTATAAGAATTTCTAATCAAATACCATGTTCAAATAACGATGATTGAAGTAAAAGTGGTATAATAACAGAATATTGACTTCGAGAAAGGGAACCCAAATGTTAGAAAAAGACATTAAAAAGTCCTCTTTTCCCAAGAGGATATCGTAGCTAAAACTAAAGAACTAGGACAACAATTGACAGAGGATTATGCGGGGAAAAATCCTCTACTAGTCTGTGTTTTTGAAAGGTGCTGTTCCATTTATGGCAGAACTTATCAAACATATCGATACCCATATTGAGATGGACTTTATGGTCGTTTCAAGTTATGGTGGCGGAACTGTCAGCAGTGGTGAAGTAAAGATTCTTAAAGATGTTGACACTAATGTTGAAGGACGAGACATCATCTTTATTGAAGATATCATTGATACAGGTCGTACGCTCCTTTATCTTCGAGATATGTTCAAGTACCGTAAAGCCAATTCAGTCAAAATCGCAACTCTTTTTGATAAACCAGAGGGTCGTGTTGTTGATATTGAGGCAGATTACGTATGTTATGATGTCCCTAATGAATTTATCGTTGGTTTCGGACTAGACTATGATGAAAAATACCGTAACCTCCCTTATGTCGGTGTCCTAAAAGAAGAAATTTATACAAAATAAGTAAAGGTCTAATTAATTTATGAATAATAAAAATAATAATGGCTTCTTACGGAACGCTTTTCTCTACATCATAGTTATTATTGCGGTTGTAACTGGAGTACAATACTTTGCAGGAGGAAGCCAAAGCCCAAGTCAACAATTGTCTTACACAGTTGGTTAAGAAAATTGAAGATGGTAAGGTAAAATCTATCACTTATCAGCCAGACGGTAGTATCATTGAAGTTAAAGGTAGCTACAAAAAGGCTGAGAAAGTTGATACTGACCTTAGTCTACCATTTTTAGGTAGTGCATCATCAGAGACACGTAGCTTTTACGTCAACTGTGCTGCAGAATGAAACAACTATGCAGGCATTGCAGTCAGCATCAGAAGCAGCTAATGTTAATGTTAAAATGATACGTGAAAGTTCAAGTGGTGCTTGGATTTCATATCTTTTAGTTACCTACCTTTGATTGGGATTGCTATTTTCTTCCTTTTCATGATGAATCAAGGTGGTAACCGCGGTGCCATGAACTTTGGCCGCAACCGTGCTAAGACTCAATCAAAAGAGAATATTAAAGTTCGTTTCACAGATGTGGCTGGTGCGGAAGAAGAAAAAGAAGAACTTGTAGAAGTCGTAGATTTCCTCAAAATCCACGTAAATATAAAGCACTTGGTGCACGTATCCCCTAAGGGTGTTCTCCTTGAAGGCCTCCAGGGACAGGTAAAACTCTGCTTGCTAAAGCTGTTGCTGGTGAAGCAGATGTTCCTTTCTTTAGTATCTCAGGTTCTGATTTCGTAGAGATGTTTGTCGGTGTCGGAGCAAGTCGTGTTCGTAGTCTTTTTGAAGACGCAAAAAAGGCCGAACGTGCTATTATCTTTATTGATGAAATTGATGCGGTCGGCCGTCGCCGTGGTGCTGGTATGGGCGGCGGAAATGATGAACGCGAACAAACACTTAACCAACTGTTGATTGAAATGGATGGTTTTGATGGAAATGAGAATATCATTGTCATTGCTGCAACCAACCGTAGTGATGTTCTTGATCCAGCCCTCCTACGTCCAGGCCGTTTTGACCGTAAAGTTCTTGTTGGTCGCCCAGATGTAAAAAGGCCGAGAGGCTATCTTGAAAGTCCATGCCAAGAATAAACCATTGGCTGAAGATGTTGACCTTAAAGTTGTTGCTCAACAAACCCAGGTTTTGTTGGAGCAGACTTGGAGAATGTCTTGAATGAAGCAGCCCTAGTTGCTGCACGACGTAGTAAGACTAGAATTGATGCTAGTGATATCGACGAAGCAGAGGATCGTGTTATTGCTGGACCATCTAAGAAAGACCGCCAAGTTTCAGAACATGAACGTAAAGTTGTGGCTTACCATGAAGCAGGTCACACAATTGTTGGTTTAACACTTTCTAGCGCTCGTGATGTTCAAGGTTACTATTGTTCCTCGTGGTCGAGCTGGCGGTTACATGATTGCTCTTCCAAAAGAGGATCAGATGTTGTCATCTAAAGATGAGCTAAAAGAACAATTGGCAGGACTTATGGGTGGACGTGTTGCAGAAGAAATTATTTTCAACGTTCAAACATCAGGTGCTTCAAATGACTTTGAGCAAGCAACACAGTTAGCACGTGCAATGGTTACTGAATATGGTATGAGCGAAAAACTTGGACCAGTCCAATATGAGGGTAATCATGCGATGAATCCAGGACAATTTACTACAGATAAGTCTTACTCAGCTCATACAGCTCAACTTATTGACGAAGAAATTCGATCACTTTTAGTTGAGGCACACGATAAAGCGGCTGAAATTATCAATGCAAATCGAGAAACACATGCTCTTATTGCAGAAGCTTTGCTTATATGAAACACTTGATGCTGCACAAATCAAGTCAATTTATGAGACTGGTAAGATGCCGGGGATTCTCTTGGAGATTCAGAAGAAGATAACCATGCCTCTATCTTACGACTTCGGAAGACGAGAAAACAGGTGGTGCACGGCTGTCGTCAGCTCGTGTCGTGAGATGTTGGGTTAGCGAAACCGCGAGGAAGAG
>VOFE01001958.1_pt1 | contig 62000 bp, 94 predicted proteins | sample 5384071 | NCBI WGS metagenome assembly VOFE01 (sample SAMN12384724, study PRJNA508395) | human gut metagenome | isolation source: healthy gut D | host: Homo sapiens
CATTCCCAACTCGCTGCCGAGAACCTTCCATCCTCTTTCAAAATAGAAGCATAAAAAGAGATCTCCAAAATCCCAAGACATCCAGATCCGATTCAAAGCCGTCATTTCTGATAGATTGAATCGTAAAATATCTATCATCAACAAGATAACTCCATACCTGACTTCCATACTCGGAGTTTTTCCTTTGTAAAGCCAAGCTTTTCAAGCCGTCGAATATTGATATACTGGTATGGCTCAAATTCAATAATACGCATATCGTGCTTAATTCCCGCCAGATATGCCGAATATGTTGTTAAGCCTGTATACCGTTTACTAATAGGTGCAACATCAACAACATCATCGCTGGTCAAAAGATGATCAAAAAATGCTTCGGCAGTAGGATAATTTTGAATGACATATGAAGAACCAACCAGGAATCCCATTTTCTTTAGGTTATAAGTTGAAAGCAACGTCAAATCGGCATCAGGAACAAGATTTTTGTAAATCTTCCGCAATTCTGTCATGAAATAAAAATCATTAACCAGTGCCGCTTTCAACTTCTGTACATGTTCTTCCGGCATATCTTCGTATTCAACAGAATACATGCCATGGTGGTAGTATTCCGAAATACAGTTCAGCCAATTTGCCTTGATCGTATCCTCTCTTGTTCCATATTCCGAGAAATCATCTCGGCAAGATCGTCCATGCTAACGGAGCCAACGCAAATAGTATTTCTTTTACTGCGCTGTCTTTATCGAATACGCCGAACTGCAAACTGGGCATACGACCGAAAACCATCTGCGGATTTTTTTTTTCTGCATGAATCTTTTCAGCAAGTTATGGATTTCATATTCGTCCCGCAAATCATAGCGCTTCATTAGTTCCGGATAGTCAATCAAAAACTTGCGTGTGGACAATTCAATGTTTTCGTATTGACCGAGATTGAGTGTCTCAAGTAGTTCTGTGAAATCACTTCCATCAATATCGTAGTAACGCAGACAGCGGTTCTGTTTCCAAAGAATTCTGTTTGATTCGGCCAAACGATTACTTCGGGATGCCTTTGCACTTTCCGTAAGTTGTAGACGCTCATCTGTAATATCATGTTCCTCAAAGGAATTGCTCATAATACTTGAAAAACGTCTCTAACGATACTTCATCTTTTGCAATATTTTCAGCGACTACATCTTCAAAATCGCCACGTTGCATAGGGATATAGCTGCCGTCAATTTGGATATATCCGCGGTGGATATACTTATCTATCGCTCGACGTGTTGTTACAGATAATTTTCATCATCCAGGGCATCCGAAATATCTGCCTTACCTCTTGCATATCTAAAATTAAGGTAATACCAAATATTCTTTGACTCATCCAAATAGTCAAAATAAAACTCCTCTCAAAAGCATAAGTTGAAAAAAGATACGCATACTGATCTTCTTCGTATATGGTATGCCCACGTCGCGTAAATTTGTCCAAAGCCTTTTCTCAATCTGGCGGATTCTTTTCTCGTGTAGCACCTTCTTGCTGGCCAACTTCTTCGAGAGTCTTACCGGAAGCTCTTTGCTGTAAAATGCGAATAGCACGTTCATCAAGTTGCGATGAATTATTGGGAGACAAAGCATTAACCGTCTCAAAGAATGAGGGATGGTGTATTGCAAATTCATCTTCATTCTGAACAATCTTCTTTGATTCTGCTAATCTTGTCAGAACTTCTCTAACATCCTCCTCGGTTGCATCAGGTAGTTCTTTGAAGGATTATATCCAAGCCGACAAATTCAAACTCATGTTTATGCATAACAGCAAGAACCTGTTCAGCCGAGACTGTACTTGCCGGCAATGCCTGTTTTTCTGCGTTTTCGTGCGCTGCATCCAAATACTGTTCAAGTTTTCTTGTATTTCATTTGCAGAAAGCTGTCCCAGATTACGAATGCTTCTAAAATCACCAAACGGCATTCCTATCAGCGTAGAGACACGGGTATTACCATTGCGCACCAAACAATTTAGAGAACGCACACTTAAGTTCAATCTACGATTGACAGATCGGATTATCACTTTCAAAGTTTTTCTGTGATATATACCCCGTCAATGACTGCGTAATCAGATGCCAAAACAGCATATTCCATACTCAAAGGAGGAATACTTACCTTGATAGGGAACATTCTGTTCTTCTTCTGAAGCTACCAGCTGTAATTCTTCGACCCGATTTGCCTTCAAGTATCTTGGTATCGTTTCCAGTATTTCAGAAACCGATTTGGCTCCCATATTGGGAAAAACCTTTTAACTGTTGGGCGGACAAACAAATCAATTCAGACAGTTTCAAAAATCTGTCCTCTGTGCAAGCTGTTTGTTGCTCTAACTCCCAGACCGATATAATCTATAAAAACATCTTCTACAATATGACCACTGTCAATATGCGTAATAACTCCGTCTATAACTTCATAGTCCGGTGCGATTGTATATTGTTTATTTGTGCCAGTTTTTCCCTCATCGGACATATCCGAGTATAAGTATGTGGAGACTCGTTCGATAATTTCTTCTGCTGATTTTGCCCCATATTGCGAACCTGAAGGAGTTGCTCTGGAGACAATTTCAACAAATCGGAAACCATAACTCTTTCATGACGAGCTTCCGTAATTTTTTTCTTTTATCCGATACAATGCATTATAGGAACGAGTGCTCAGCGAAAGGCTCTCTATTGGAGCATCTGGAATTGTCCTTTGAGACACTTCGTTCTGAATCTCGTTATTTACGACAATGAAGCCACTAACAAGGAACTCTTCGCAGATTTCTTCGTTGTCCTCTACTGGCTCAGCTATATTTTGGTCATCAGTAGATACTTCATCAGTTTGCGGTTCATAACCGCTTTCTTCCTTTTCGTCTATTTCATCCTCCGAATAATCTTCTTCATCACTTTCAATATCCGAAGGTGCAATTTCTATATCATCATTATTCTCGATATATGTATCGTCTTCCGGACTATACATACCACTTTCCGATTCTGCCTCTATATCGGGCTCATTATTGCTATGAATCTCAGAAAAGCAGTTGTCAAATGCACTTATTCCGATTCGTTCTGCGCTATCCTTAAATGATGAAACATCAAGCGACAGGCATCCGAAAAAGCATAATTCCCGATATTTGCGAGAATCGGCACACAATCCAAAAAGGTCGGTATATTCAATTTTGCCGGTTTCCCTGCAAGCATCATTTCAAATGCTTTTCCCTTTTCAACGGCAGTAACCGGATCTCTGTATTTTTCGTTAAAAACTCTAATGAGCCTAAGTTTTTGCAATTTCTAAAAGCAAAATCTTCTATTTCAGAAATGCTGTCAGTAACAATTACTGATTCAAGATTCAGGAGTTCAGCAAAGGCTCCCATAGGAATAACAGATACTCCAAAACCTATACGAACAGTTTTTAAGGCAGTGCAGGAAACAAAGGAATATCTATCAATTTTTTTAACCGCGTCAGGAATGATTATTTCCGTCACTTCGGCACAACCCATAAATGCCGATGAACTGATTTGTTCAACGATATTGGGGACTTCAACAATTGAATGATGTCCCAGATATTTTGTTAAAATGCCATTGGAAATAGCAAACTGCGAAGGATCGTAGCTGGTAATGCCATATTCATTATTCTGTTCAATCCCTTTAGAATTGCTCATTCCAAACCTCCAAAAAAAATCCATAGTAGGGGCTGCAAGGCTATCTTGCAGCCCCTATCAAAACGTTAGCGCTGTTTGCGGTTGAGTCTCTCAACCCATTTATCAAGGATAGAACGAACGAAAACATTTATGCGCTTTGCGTTCTTAAGCTTTTCAGCAACCGGCGGGCTCAAACGATAATAGGTGCGAATGAACCAACGGCCAAATGCAGAATTTCTTAATGTTTCATCTCTGAACCTACGAAGTGTCATAACTTCAGGCGCATCGTATGAACCATATACTGCCGTGGCAATATAGCATCCTTCTTTCTTTGCAGGCTGTGTCTGCTGAGAAGAAGTTGTGCTGGTATTACTTCTGTGTAGAGTTGCTTGAAGTATTACTGCTTGTCGAAGTTGCCGTATAGCTCGGAGTAGATGCCGGCTTTGAATAAGAGGACGTCGAAGATGTCACCTTGGTCGCAGGATGTTTAGTTCTGATCTGATTCAATGCTTGGTCAGCAAGCTGTGCTCCATTGTAAGCACCCTCGCGTTCGTCTCGTAATTCATTCTTTCTGGCGGCTTCCCAAATATCTCTAACCGTTACACCCCAATACCAAGTAAAGCAGTTCATAACTGTTGTGGACATTCTAAACATACCACCAGTTGCAATCTGAACAGAAACAAGCTGAGATCCAATTGCAACTTGGAAATTACTGAAGTTAGGCTGCATATCAGAACCATCTGTAGCTTTATTGGTAATAACAATCTAGGGAGTGAATCCTTGCCGGTCGAATACTTAGTCCAGCCATCATCTATGGGTTTCAACTGATCATCAAGTTGTTTTCTCGTATCAGCTAAATCTGCATCCATCAAGCGACGAACTTCTGCATACTCTGCAGGAGTGTACCACTCTTTGGAATTTTCGATAGCCCACTCAGCTTTTTTCACCAAGCTCTGGGTTCTCGCTTACATTATTCAGGTTTCTTGTAGACACAGAGAACCTGTCTTCAACAGAACGCTGTTTGAAACTTTCAGCATAATAGCTGCAAAGCGAATCGTCTTCCATTTCAGCAAGCATATCTTTTCTTGTCTGAATCACTTCGGACTTTGAAAGAGCTGCGAAATCTTCCTCATAAATCTCGAAGAACTTATCCTGAGCTCTATGAAGCTGGCCAAGTTTTTTCTCATTAGTCAATATGATGTACATATTAACGATATCTTTTTCGCTCTTGCCAGCAGCCATAGCTTCAGCTTTCTTACGAGCTTTTCTTCTTCCTGCGCTTTTCTCTGGCTTCTTTCTGTTCGAGATAATCGCCGTACTTACTCAGACCTGCTTGTCCCTCGGCGAGAACCTGATCTCTAAATCGTTCATGAGGCCTTTGATTTCTTGCAGTTTTTCCTGATCTTCTGCGGAAAGTTCCTGACTCTCCATTTCGGCAATCTGAGCACTTAAATCGCCCATAGCCCCAGCGAGGCTTTCCGTATCACTTTCTGCCTTTGCTTTTTGCCGGAGAAGTTGCCTTTTTAGCAGAAGATGTGGACGCAGAACTGGACGGGGCCGACTTGTAATCAACTTTCCAATCATGTTCTTTGCAAATCTCTCTGCTTCGCTTCCTCTTGACGTATGAATTACCATCGCGTCATTAAATGTGTAGAAGGCATCATCACCGATTTCGTAAACAGAGCCAGGAACATAAATATCTTTTCAGTTTCTTGCAGCTTGTAAAGGCATCAGCTCAATTTCCTCACAACCATCAGGAATTACGATGCTTGTGAGCTGTTCGCAAGAATTGAAAGCATTATCACCAATCTTCCTTATTGTGCTCGGAAGCACAACCGTTTTCAGGTTGTGACACATCCAAAATGCACCATCTTCGATCGTTTCGACGCCTTCCGGAATAACAACAGACGTTATATCATCGTTGCTCAAAAAGGCATCTTCACCTATAGCTGAAATACCATCTGGAAGAACAATCGCTTTTGCGCTTCCATTGTAAGCGGTAAGTGTATCAAGGTAATCAATGTCACAGTCGTTCTTTGATACTTTGGTGCCTGTTACTTTCTGAGAAACGCTTGAGGAAGCTGCACTGCTTGTCTTCGTTGTAGACTTAGTTGAAGTTGTCTTTGAAGATGCTGTCTTTGTTGCAGTTGTTTTTGTAGAGGTCGTGGAAGCAGTTTTCTTTGAGGAAGCCTTTCCTTCAAGAGCTTTTTCCAAATCTTCAAAGCAGAATAACCTTTATATTCTTTCCTTTTTGGAGCTGCTCCATAACAGCAACGATCTTAGACTGGCCGGCATATCCGGGATTGACAACTAAATAATTAGTCAGACCAGACACTTTTTGATCTGTACTGACCGCCTTTTTCAATTACCTTCTGAACAGTGGGATGATCTTTTCAGCCCAATGTCCGGCAAGACCAGAGAATACGAAGGTTGAACCATTAAAGTTAATTACAGGATCATCCTCAAGGTATTTCTCATACTTACGCATCCATTCTTCGGCGGCTTCTTCTGCACGTTCAGCTTCTTCCGCCTCCCAACGTGCCTGCTGAGCAGCTTCATCAACTGGCTGACTAAAGAAGCAAGACATCGGTCCGTCTTCCGTAAAGAAAGGTTCTTTTGCTGCAAGTGCAAGAGCGCACCATGCATAGACAATATCTGCTTCATTTCCAAGCAGAGCCTCGTCATAGTCGCGTTCTTCTTCAAGACTATCCCAAAGTGCTTTTTACAGCAGGATATATGTAAGCAAGATCCTTTCTAAGAGCATTAAGAGAATGCACTTCGCTAAGAATCTCCCTATATGAAGGGAACTTCTCCTTCATTTGCTTTACTCTATCCTTGTCCTCTTTCGAGGGAAGTAATTTTTCTTATCAGCCTGAGTAACTCCGTCAGGAACGAAATAAACATGAAGGTCGCTACCAGAGCAAAGGCCCTGGCAATATGTATCTCCGTCATAGTTCAACCAGTCTTCGTTCGCCACGAAATTAGCGATTCTGGACGCAATAGTGTTGTCAATATCCTCAGGGGTACAATCATGCTGCTTTTGCAATAATCTGCCAGTGTCCATGCGAAAGAGCGAAGTCCGCTCATCATATATGCTCTATGCATATAGCCTTCTTCAAGCTCGCATTCCCGGTCATGGCGTGGATCAAATGCAGACTCATTCACATGGAACAGCTTCTGCATTTCTTTTGCTTTTTTCATGAAGATCATAACTCTCTGTATCTTTTGCGATAACGCGATTATAGAGAGCTTTCATATCTTCTTCTGCTTCATCATTATCTGCCGCGTTACGGAAGGGAATAAACTCATATTCAGTTCCGCTTGGCGTTTACGACAACTGATGCACCCAAGAATCCGAGACCACCTGCTGAACGAACACTATTATAGTGTGGATAGAGTTCCTCATCTGGCGTAACTCGAGTAAGATACTCTTTGCCAACTTCCTTCATGCCATCGGTAGTGTATTCGTATGTTGTCGTCTCATCGCCATTAGTGAAGTTGAACTGAATCTTAGGAGAAACATCAATGGCTTCGCCGTCTTCATCAAACGTTAACTGAAGTGCTTCTTCAATTTGCGACGGTGAGGTACTATCAATTGGCAACTTTTTCCCGTTAATTCGAGTAGCTTTGAGGACCTCATATAAATACTCATATCTCTCAGAATTTGCCTGAGGATCATCATCATTAAACATTCCGGTCGTAATCAACTGCAGTACAGACCAGTCAGACACTTGAACAAGCCTGAGTGAAGCGAACATTTTCATGACATGCCCAAAAATAGAAAGAGGCATACCTTTGTTAATGAGAATCGTTTTAGGAGTTCCGGGGAGTTTCATTCGTCTGGAATCTTCCATTCTCTCAGCAAGCAAATCAAGAAGATTATCGCTTGTGAACTCTTCGTCAGCCTCCTCCGGATCATACTCAGTGTAGCTGACACGACAGGTAAACTTGTAGCAAGTTTCGCCTTCGTCGTTTTCATACTCGCCAGCAGTGATGTTGACTACTTCATTGCCCTCATCGTCTTCGTCTTTTGAAAAGAGATAAACTGGCAACATGAATTTTATTTTATCATTATATTCGTATGTAGCCATTGTTGTTTCCCTTTCTCCCCAACGCACTTTAATTATAAGTTTTTTCATTACATAAGACTTCATTCCGCTAATATACTTTGCACATCTTGCCTTTGAAACGGAGTTTTCATCAAAAGCAACCATGATATTGCCAAATGTTTCAAAAGAGAAATCAATGCATCAGAGGTCTGTGTGGATCTTGTACCGTTCTGCTGATTCAAAACCTTATCACCGGACAAAAGCCCATCAAAAAGTCATACAGTTAGCCGGATTCGGATCATCCGTACTATTCTCTAATTGTTTTAACTGGTATGCATTATATTCAGAACCAAGGACCACATTGATCAAAAGAAACCTCGCCATCCGTCAGAGCGCCATTTCATTTGCGATATAAAGCAAGAATTTGCTCAGTTCAAGTTTCAGAGTATCTCTTGTCGTGTACTGACCATTGGTTAATGCCTTTACACCTACCACGCCCGTTCCATCGAGCGAATCGGCTAATCCCTGTACCTGATTTAACATGTTAATAAGATCGTATGCATCCATTTCAATTTTTCCTTTACTCTTCTCGTTTAATTTCTCGAGTTGATTTTCAAAACGTTCTTTAATTCAATTGCACTCTCAAGGCGAGCCTCGCTGACATCAAATTCTTTTGATGAAATAGTGTTGTGTTTTGCACTTTCGTCTCCGTTTATGAAGAAGCAGTCTGTTTTGCACTCAACAGCTATGTGATGATCAATAAACTCGCATAGCATTTTGAAGCCCATAACAGAACGCATCCACATGTGGACGAAATCCTCATCAAGCATACCGAAGTATTTTTGTGCATTGCGTTCCTTCATATAACTCGATAACTTTCTCGAACTGCGGATCTTCTTTCTTTTCTGCTTCTTCATCGTCGTCATCATCGTCACGTGATAAACGGCTAAGCCATCTTCTCCAGTAATCTGTCATCATACCGTAATCCGATGTTGAAGAAAATGCCGCGAACATATTATTGTCCTCAACACATTTTTTGTACTTTGAGTAAGCAACAAGTACAAGATTGTATAAATCTCGAAGTTGTTCTCTTGTGTACAGCACCTCTGCCGAATAGTTTTCTTCTGAGAAGAAATCAACGGTAGATGGCGTATATCGCAATCCCAAAAGTCGTACAGTTCTTTCACCATCTCATCCACATCGTAAACTGCATTTTCCAGCCTACTGGATGTGTCGGCAGGAATACGGTCACTCAAATTGTCAATTACGTTATCCAGTGAATCAATAAAACCGTCAATTCTGGATATAAGTGTTTTACGGTTATTGCTTTGCTTTATTGCTGAATAGTGCTTATCGTATTTTGATAAATCCTGCTTGGGCAATGTCTTTGCAACACCATTTTCGGCGTAATTGTTTATCGAGTAAATGCATTGTGAAATCACTCTTGAAAACTCTGATTTGAGGCGGGCTTTTTCACCCCAAATAGAGTCTATAGCTTGAGCGAGATCTGAACCACCTGCAGATGCTTGTGACGTATCCGTAGAACCGTCAAGCATTTTCCCGCAATATGGACAAAAACTCAATGAAGTCATCAAACTCAAATCGTCGCCTGCAGTTCTCGCATTTGTACTGCATAGTTCTGACCTCCTCTCCTTAATAGATATCCAAAGCCTTTTGGCTGCGTCTATCGGGTCATTGTAGAAAATCGGCTGAACATAATTCAGTAATTCTCTTGATACATTCTGAATATCCTTAATGGCATCCATTGGCAGGAGAACCTTCTTCGCTCCCGCGTTCTTACAGACTCTCAAAAAAATATCCTCAACATTGGTGAGCTCTCCGAGTGTTCCGGAAAGTTTGATTTCACCAGCCACAGCAAGTGATTCGATAACCGAGTGTTCAGCAAGGGCAGAACATAGACCAATAAACTCACCGAGGAGATTTCTGTACTGAGTCCTTTACCTTGCGTATCCGCATAGTATAGCAGGTAGTCCTTATCCAACACCTTGGAGCCAGGGATAATCTTTCTTGCATTATCCTGGAAGTATGCCCAAGAAGCAGATACAGATTCTTTACTGGCCTGTTATTTCCAACGCCCTGTGTCTCCATTTTTCCAGAGCCTTTAACGGTTTTTATTTTCAAGGCGATAAACACATTTCTCCGACTTGGCTCTTACCAACGGCAAATATGTGTCCAAACGGGAGCTTGATTTCCGGAATCAATGTATTGGATGTCTGCTCGGGGAACGCTTACAATCGATTCCGTTCCTTCTTCAGTATCAATGAAGCCGAGATTAACATCAATGAATTCGACGCCGGCCATGATCTTGAGCTGCTCTTTAACTCTACGTCTGCCTTCAATAGCGTATTCAAGAAGCATTTCCGCATAATCCTTTGGGATGTTCTCATCAGGGAAGAGCAACTTTGAAAGTCCGGAAAACGTCTTTCTAACAGCAATCTCATCACGCTTATTGAAGTCCTTGTTAAGCCGGAAGTATGTATCAAAGTCATGAGAGTAATCATATTTTCTCATTTCTTTACAGAACTCTGCCAGACAGTCAGTAATCAAACCATACTTGCCTGTTAAGAGTTCAGACCGCATCTTCGGTGTTTCCCAGCCAGGAAGGTAATAATGGATTCTGTCAAAGAATGCGCTATCACTATTGAACTCCGGCGGGAACGGATTAAACAGATGCGTCACTTTCAAGAGGCTTTCTACACTGTCGTTAATATTTCCGATGTAAACGATTGACGCATCTGCGTTAATCATGTCACGACCACGTGCAAACGAACCTGATGCCATATAGTCCTTCAATATCTGGATGGCGTCCATGTCACGGAAGTGCATGCCTGCGACTTCATCGAAAGCAACACAATCCCAATGTCCAACAAGGCCAACTCTATGTGCACTCAAGTTGTAGAACAGGTTTGCAGTTGAAGTCTGACCACCACTCATAAGAATTGAGTATGGGAGATTTCCTTGTATATATGAGATTTACCGGTACCGCGAGGGCCAAGCTCACAATAGTTGTAGTTTCTCTCTACAAGCGGAACCATTCGCTCAATGAAGTGCATCTTTCTCTTTTTCAGACAGCGCATCAGGTTCATATCCTGCAGAGCGAAGAAGAAGATCACGCCATTCCTCATAAGAAAAACTCTTTGCGTTTTGAGATAAGCTCATCCAAATCCAAGTTCGGCATCTGAATAGGCTTTAAGCTGAGAATCTTAAACGGAGAATCTTCCGACCGCGTTTCTTGCGTTTAGGTTTTCTCATCGTATTCGTAGTCTTCGTTTTCGTACTGATATGCAATTCTTGTGATACACCAAATACCTCCGGTAAGGATTTTGGTGTACTGCTTGCATACTCAGCAGGAAGAACAAACGGTTCTATCTCAAGGTTTGTAAAGCGCGCAACATAAATGTCTTTGTACTCATCAAGTCTGGCGGAAAAACCTTGTCAATTACTGTATATTCACCGTTTTCTCTAATTTTGGATTTGATTTTCTCGCTTTCATCCGGTCTTACGTAGTTTTCGGATAGAATCCTTCTAATCTTTGAGACCGGCTTCAATCGCATCCTCATCATCGGTAGAGCAATACATGCCAAGCAAGTATTCCAGCACGAATGTCGGAACATTTGCTCCACGTTTCATCATGGCAGTCAAATCTTTTCTGACAATCTTTCCCGGAAAACTATCTACTATTTTTTTGATCCAGAGAGTCCATTTGTTTCCTCCATACTTGTTATTTTGCGGTAAATCGAGTTCTTTGCTTAGTGCTTCATCAGCATTTCGTCGTTGCCTAATAGCTTCTGCCGATCTCTGCACAGATGATAAGTTTTAAGCTTTCTCTTCTGGTCAGGTGTTATAGCACCAACAATCGCTCTTGCGGCAACATCTGCCACCACATCACCCAAGATACCGTTGCTATTATTGGATGAGTTATGTGGCTTGCCGTGTTTTTGTTTTGTTACCCACACATTATAGCCTTTACCCTTTGGTTTGAACTTGTACTTATAGCTCGTTGGCATAGGCTACCTCAAAATCGAAATCTGATGCAAAATCAATACTGATTTGATATTTGGTTTGCTCAGAATGTTCAGGCCGGCGTTCTTATATCTTAGAATAACAAAAGTAATCCGCAGCCTTATCAAACTTTTCTTGTGCTGACAAAGAATATGTAACTTTGTGGGTTAAGTCAGAGCTATCTTTGTTAGCATTAATTGTTTTAATGTCGCTGATAATCTGACCAAAGGCATCAACGACAAATGTTTCGTATTCTGCCGGGGCTTTCTCATCAGCTCTTTCATTCTGCTCAAATTTCAGATTAAAGATGTTGTTAGTAATCTTTCTTCCTTCACTTACGAGTATAAGCGATACTCTTTCAGAATCGAATTGAACAAACGAGTATTCTATTCTTTCTGGAATGACCGGCTTATTCTCTTCGGCTTTCTTTTGAGCTATTTTTTCTCTTCGCATCTCCATGATTACGCGAAGTTCTTCTTCCGAAAGGCCAGACAATCCATCGCCCACAGAGCTTCTTGTTCTCTTAGTTGCCGTTTTGTCTTTATTCTCCGGTTTTGTCTTTAGCAACATATTCTCCGGGCAACTTGTTTCTGATTCTAAACGCAGAAGCAGCACTTCCGCGAGAACACTGAATAAGAAAATCCGTATCACCAGAGAAGGCATTATCTTCAATGTGCGTAACAGAATCGAAATGAATACTGTTTTTAACTTTTGCAGTTTGCAAAGGCCAGTTCCTCAATCGAAGTAACGCCATCAGGTATCCGAATATTTGACACATACGGGTTGCCGTCAAATGCACTCCGACCAATGATTTTTACATTTGCAGGGAGCTCTACAACGCTGTCTGTTCCTGTATAAGCTTCCCAAGTAATCATCAAAGATAACAAACCCGTCTGTTGCTTGAGATGCCAGCCAAAGGAGATCCCGTGAAACAATTCTTTTTTGCCATCGTACATTTTCAGCGCCATCTACTTTCAATAGAGAAGTACAGCCGGCAAATGCCCCCTGTTCCAAAGGTTTGAATTGTTTTCGGAAGGATGATTGTTTTTATCAATCTGCAGTTTGCAAAGGCATACTCAGCAATCGTTCTGATGCCGTCTTTTAATTCAATGCCCTTAAACGCAAAGCAGTTTTCAAATGCAGACTTACCGATTCTTTCAAGTGAATCAATGCAAATCTATCATTTGAACTTGTCGCTCCAGTAATCATCCTCTCGAAGTCCATTCCTTTTGCCATCGAAGACTTGTCTTTTTCGATAAAAATAAGACTTGAAAGCTTCTGACAATTTCGGAAAGCTCGATCGCCGATTTCGACTATATATCGGAAGCTACTGCGACATCAATGAGCTTTTGATGATTGTTAAAGCAAGCCTCTGGTATTCTTTTGATACCGTTACCGAGCGTTACATGCTCCAGCGAAATACATCCAGAGAACACGTTTTTACCGAATTTCGTGATTGAGTCAGGTAGCACAACCTTCTTAAGTTTGACACAGTTTTCAAATGCATCATCTTCAATGGTCGTAACTCCTTCCCGGAACTACTATTTCTGTCAAAGATGAGCAGCCAGAAAAGGCACCACACTCAATTTTTTGGCTCCAACTGGGATGGTTAAAGTTTTCAGAGATGTGCACTTTCCGAACATCTGAGCTGTAATCGTATTGATAGCCTTAGGTAATACAATATCTGTTAGCGCAGAGCAGCCAAAGAAAGCTTCTTTCCCTATGCTGGATACGGATGCAGGTAACTCTACTTTCTTTAAGGCACTCGATCCATAGAACGCATTTGCCTGAATCGTTTTAACGCCATTTGCAATTGAAACCGTTTCAAGGTTGTTTCTTCCACCATAAAAGCGGTCCCTATCACTGACGCTAATCCTTCTGGAAGTACGAAGTTTCTTTCATTGCCGTACCAATTAGTCAATGTGCCATCAACAATGGTGAGGTTTCTCAAAAATTCTGCTTTGCGTTGCTTTTCACGTTCAGCAGCATCGCGTTCTTCTTGTTCTTTTTGCGCTTAGCAGCCAAAGCCGCTTCACGTTCTTGGCGCTTTTTCCTTTTTTCCGCTTCTACTTTTCTGCAGCAAGCCGTAGTTTTTTTCAGCCGCAGCTTGCTGAGCAATAAACTCATCAAGGCTTCCTGACATTTCAAGCTCTGCGTTATGTTCAAGCAAAAGAGCAATTATGTTTTTATATTTTCCGTTTACAATATCAAGATAATTCTTGAACTGCTTTTCAAAATCCTCAGTAAGGGATTTGTTAGTAAATTTCTGCTCGTATGTAATTGAACCACAGCGTATTGTTGCTTTCTCCTCTATACACGAAAGTATATGAAGGATTGTTACTGTAGCTGTAACGCATATCCCGATAGCCATCTTTTGTTTCGTACCGATAACCGATATGTTCAATTTCATCATTGGGGAGCCGTGTTCCGTTTTGATTTCTGTTGTAATCCATGTAGAAACGGATGCATCCTTGTATTGAATCAAGCGAAGATTTTGACTTGGTCCGTTATATGAAAGAAGGTAGCATGGGGTAAAAATAAGAGCCGTATTTGTACCTGTCTTTACAACTTTTATTGAAGGGCTTTGAAAAAAGTCTCCTATAAGAGGAAGTCTTTCATTCGAAGTTTGTTAATAAACGATGAGTATGCATTCCTAACTTCGGTAGCTCTGTAAAACATCGCATTGAACTTTGATTCAAACGTTCCTGATTTTTACTTTGAACTGAGGAACGCGCCGTCTTTGCCTGAGTAATTTCCGAGTCAAGTTGTAAAGCTTCTTCATTCCTCTCAAGAGCTCTTAAAGCATTGGCTTTGTTAGTTAAGAAATCGAGATGTCCATTTGCAAGAACCACGTCATTGTTGTGTCTTAGGAATTCTCTAAACGCCAAATTAACGCTTTCCTCCTCTTTATTTGCAAAGCAAGATGACGTAGGAATAATCGTTAATGACGGTTTTGACTCAGGAGCGTTTACAATAGCCAGATTCCTTTGTTTTTCTGCTTCTTCAGCTTCTTTTTTCTTTGTGGCGTTGTTGATTGCTACTGCTATTCCAATAATCGCACCTACTACAGCTAATACAATGAGAATAATGCCGATATTTTGCGATAAATTCTAATACGGTTCCAATAATTCCAAGCACAAGAATCAATGGGAATAATGCTACTAAGCACCCACTGTCGCCACCGCTACTTCTTTTCCGGCTCAAATTCTCACCTCCTCAAATATCAGCACACTCAAAACCATCATTAGTCTTCGGTAATCTCCATGATGTCTCCAATATCACAATGGAGAACCTTACAAATACGCATGAGTATTTCAAGGGAGACCGGCTCTGTTCTTGCTCATTTTGGAAAGCGTGTTGGGACTCATTTTGCAGCTTTTCCTAAATCGTTTTTTTTCATTTCATTATCAATTAGCAATTTCCACAGCTTATTGTAATTCAATGCCATTTTAGTCTTTTCCTTTCATAAAAATGATAAATGCGCAATCCACGAGCGTGGATATAGTTATACTCATATTATTTTACTCCAAAGATCGTTGTTTGTCAAGGCATCTGCCTCAAATATATATAGTTTTTTATCTTTCTCGCGTTTTATTGTCGCAGTTTACCGACACAAAGAAAGACTCCGACACCGAGTACCCAAGTACCCGATGCCGGAGCCAAATTATTAAGGAATGAGAACGCCGTAGCCGAGAATCTCATAGTTGCCAACTGCCCGCTGACACTGACGACAGCTATCACCGGAGTTGCCCTCTACGGTATAAACGATACCATTCTCCACTCTTTCAACGATTCCGGTATGATCCGAAAGGCCGTCCTGTGGACCGGATGAACCGTTTGGGCTATCCCAATCGTAGAAGATAATCATGCCCGGCGAGGGAGTTTCAGAACCGTCAACCCATTGGTTGTGTTCTTTGAACCACTGAACGCCGTTTACGCAGCCTGCGTATTTCGGGCATACACCGGTCTCAATATACCCGCATTGGTCAGCACACCAAGATACGAAGCAGGCACACCATTCCACTCGACTATTAAAGCCGTACCAGCTCCAGTAAGGTTCTCCGCCAACATTGTCGATCTGCGACAGCGCGACCTGAACGATCATATCATCAGAGCCATAGATGCCGTAAAGCACCGCCAGCCACATGGAGTTGTCCACGTTAAGCAGTTCTTCAAGCTGTGAGTCCTGGTCATCGTTGAATCGGTACTGATCTGACATTTCATCTGCCGTCTTATACATGGCGTTCAGTCTGTCTCTGCCACCGGCAGACACGCGGATCACAGAGCCGAGATCACCCATTGCTTCAACAAGCGGAGCATATTCGCCTTCTGGGTCACAGATCAGAATATCATCATCGGTATTCAGCATGAGGAAGGTAATCAGTTCCTTTGCAGAGAATGATTTACCTGAACCCGGAACACCGAGAAGAAATGCCGACTGGTTCAGAAGGTTTGCTTTGTTGCACATGATGAGGTTATGGGAGATAGCGTTTTCTCCGAAGAAGATACCGCCCTTGTCCATGATCTCATGCACCTTAAACGGCATGAACACCGCAAGGCTCTCCGTGGTCAGCGTTCTGAACGTATTGATCTTGCGCAGACCGTAAGGAAGAACCGTATTCAGTCCGTCCGTCTGCTGATACTTCAAGGTCGCCATCTGGCACATGTGCTTTCTTGCAGTCGAAAGCACCGTTTCCGTATCAAGGTCAAGCTGCTCCTTGGTGTCGGCGGTAATCACCATCGTGATAACCGCGAACATCATGCGCTGGTCACGGGTCGTCAGATCGTCAAGAAACTCCTTGGATTCCTTTGCGCTGAAGCTCCATGTCATACGGGACAACTGCGCTGAAATTGTTGTTCTGATTCTGCTTCCTCTGCCAGTTCGTGATATTCGTCTCAACACCGAGCAAACGGTTTTCGACCTCGCGTACTGCTTCATCGGTAGGGATGGGAATAACATCAATGGAAAACATCAAGTTGCGGTTAAGCTCGCAAAGCTCCGCCACCATGCTGTCCTTGATATAGCTCGCGTAGTCCTTGAGAAAAAGTACCCTCGCATATTTCTCACCCAGCTTGATGTGGTCTGCGGTGCGCTCGATACTGTCAGGACAGATATAGTCGCGGAAATCATGACCGAGACGTGCCTTCTTGCTGACATTCATCTCAAATGCCGTTTCATCGCCGGGACGATAGAAGTCATGGAGAATACGCAGTCTTTCCACCGCGTTCAAAGAAACACACTTGGAGCCGAGATTTGCAAAGTGAGAGGTCAGATCAGCTCCGACTCTCGCAAAATATGCCCGTGCTTCCTCAATGTCCTTCTTGACTACGGAGATAGTCATAAGTTAAGACCTTTGGTTGACAGGAAGTTCGGCTGAGATGGAATAATCACACTGTCTGCCGCAACAAGCGCATTGACCGTCATCATTCCCAGAGAAGGCATACAGTCAATAAGGATATAGTCGTAATTCTTCTTCATGCCGTCGACAGCGTTTTTCAGAACATACTCACGGCTCATAACATTGAACAGGCCGGTTTCCATACCGGACAACTCAATATTAGAAGGAAGCAAGTCAACGCCTTCCGGATGCGTGATAATGGCATTACCGGGTGGCTGTTCATCATCAATGACTGACTGCATAAGGGAAGAAAGCGAGATATCCAATTCATCGGGGTTCTTCACTCCGAGGCTTACCGTTAAAGCTACCCTGCGGATCAGCATCAACAAGCAAAACCTTTTTACCGGAGTCTGCGAGTCCCACGCCGAGATTGACTGCGGTTGTCGTTTTACCGACTCCACCTTTCTGGTTCGTGATGGCAATCACTTTACAGTTTTCCATGTGGTATCCTCCTTGTATAATAGAGTAGTAGTTATTAGAGCCCCCTCTCCAAGGGCTGTGCTACACTGAAAGGGATGCTGTGGATCGGTGCCGTCCTCCTACCACAAGATGGTTCACGAAAGGTTCCAACCACAGCTCCTTACACTTTTGTTGATCAGTTAAATACCGCCAGATGGTTTATGTGGAACAAGGCTACAAAAGTAAGGCGCACTGTGGATACAGCATCACATTTTTTCGTCGGAGGTATTTGTTATGGTGATTTCTGTTGGTATTGATGTTTCAAAAGACAAGCACGATTGCTTCATCGTCAGCTCCGAGGGTGAAGTTCTGGCGGATGTATTTACCATCCCCAACACAATGGATGGATTCCACTGCCTGTTGCAGAGAATCCGGGACTGCATCACACCGCAGGACAAAATAAAGGTAGGGCTTGAGGCGACCGGGCATTACAGCTACAATCTGCTTGGGTTTCTTCTTGACAATGGTCTGGCCACCTATGTCCTGAACCCCTTGCGTACAAACCTTTACCGGAAAAGCCTCAGCCTGAGAAAGACCAAAACCGACCGGGTGGATGCACGAACGATTGCGGCTATGTTGTTGTCCGATGCGGGCCTCAAACCCTACACAGACACAGCATACCACAACGAGGAGCTAAAGTCACTCACCAGATACCGTTTTGACAAAGTAAAAAGAGCGCCAAGCTGAAAAGTTCTGTCTCCCGGCTGGTCTGTATCCTGTTCCCGGAGCTGGAAAAGCTGGTTCCCACGCTTCACATGGCCTCTGTTTACGCACTTCTGAGGTGTTCCCCGGCGCCAAGCAGATTGCCGCAGCCCATTTGACAAGTCGGGGCTGCCAGAAAGTTCCGGATGCCTTCCCTTGAATTGAATCTTCCTCCAAAGGCCGTTACAAACGAGATATGGCTTTAGAAATTCGGGATGCTGCCAGAAATTCCATCGGTTCCCGGATGCCTTTGACCAAGTCCCTTTGGAATTACAGCACACCATCCATAACAGGTCTAAGCGGGGTTTCTTCCTGAAGCGCTATATCCCTATAAATTCGTGCTGTTTTTCGGTGGATTGGAGTATAAATTGGTGTAAATGGTGTAGAAGCTTTTATCCTCACTCAAGAAATGCCACTTATTCGTTGGACACTTTATTATACTCGCTTTTGAAATATGAGTCAAGACCTTCAAACTCAGACTGCCTAAGCTCCTTCGTCACATCGGTATAGATATTGAGCGTTGTTGAAATATCCTTATGACCAAGCGTGTCTTGAATGACCTTGACATTTACGCCCGCTTCGCACATTCTCGTCGTAAATGTATGTCTTAATGAATGGCAGCTAAAATGCGGAAGCAGCACTTCGGGATTTTCGTTTTTCAAAAACTGCTCATCGTTACAGTCACGGATTATGCGGCGGATCGCTTTATTGAGCGTTCCCTGATGTTGTGGATTTCCGAAGCGATTGATAAAGATAAAATCTGTGTATCCGTCAATAGTAGCGATACAATGAAGATCGAGCAGCTCCTGCCTTTCCTTTTCCATTATAATTGCCTCTTTCACAAAACTGAGCATTGGCACTTTTCTCTTTCCAGCCGGAGTTTTCGGCGTATTGACATTAAAATAGCAGCCTTTTTTGCTTCCATCGGTGCGGTGGTCATAGTAAACCAAAGTATGATTTACATCAATAACACCATTCTCCAGATCAACATCACACCATCTTAATCCGGTAAGTTCTCCGACTCGAAGCCCTGTCCCTATCAAAACAGCAAAGATCGGATACCAATATTGTGCGGCGGGAGTATTTTTCAAATAGCTTAAAAACAGCTCCTGTTCGGGACGGGTTAAAGCTCTGCGCTTTTCTGTCTTGAAGCAATGTGCTTGCTTTAACTCTCTAAGTACATTATCTGACGGATTATTCCTTATATAATCATCGTCAACAGCCATATCCAAAATCTGATGTAAAACCGTATGGATACTGTCAATGGTCGAAGGCTTTAACTGACGCTCGTCTGTAAGGTAATTATAAAACCTCTTTATGTCTGTTTTTCTCAATGATGAAACTGTCTTTGAGCCTATTTGATGACGGACAAAAGTTTCATACATATATTTATAATTCTGCGCAACATTCATAATAAAGGTTTCTTTCATTAAAGGGATTGTAATTCTGAAAACTTTTTGTCTCCGGTTTGCACCATCTACATCAGTTGCTTCATAAATATCCTTAGGGATGGATTTCAGTCCAGCTAGCATAATGGTAGCATGGAAACACATGATCTGCCAAATAAAAACAACCGAGATGGAATAAGGGGTCAATACTTTGCCACCGATCCATGTCTGATTCCACCTGGGTGACCTATAGCCTTAAGAATTGCGCATACCAAGCCGATCTCCGGGTCTAGGATAAACCACCAGATTGTACCAACTACAATCGGAGCAATGACATATGGCGTGAATGTCATTGCTTTCAAGAAAGAATGTCCTCTGAACCCCATATCCAGAATATAGGCCCAGATAAATGCCAGCGGCAGCAAACTATAAAAGAAATAATCAGAATGATAAAAGTATTTTTGAGAGAAATAAAAAAACAAGTTGTCTTTAAAAAGATTCAAATAATTGATAAGACCTACAAACTTTGCTTTTCCAAGACCGGAAAAATTTGTAAAGCTGTAAAACAAGGCAAAACCCAGAGAGAAAATATAAAAACCGAATAAAAAATTAAAGCCGGCGCACAAAAGCAATACCTTATTTCGAGTGCTACTTAACCAACGCATAGTATCCTCTCCTCCCATACAGCGACAGGGAATAATCCCTGTCGCTGCAGTTTGAAAAGAAGGAGGTTTCAAGCGAAGGCATGAAACCTTCCTTCTGAAATAAAAAAAGAGTGAAAGAAGAGGAAAAAGGAGAAAGGGTGGGTATGGCGGGAGTGCCATAAGGCGAGCTTTTTGAGGTTCATGGCAGCAAACTTAAGCGTGACCCATTGCGTAACGCGGGCCAAGCCTCTGTGGTGGGTATAACGCATGGCGTGTTTTCTTTCGCATCGGCAAAGACACGCTCAATGGTTTGTTTGCGCATGGCATACAAGCCTTTGCCGACATCCGTTTTACGTATCTGCTCCGCAGCATCCATGGCATCCTGCCAAATGTGGCGGTATATCACCTTCTGACCATTGGCACTGGCTCCGCACTCCTTTCGGCACGGACAGTCCCGGCAAACCTTCGGGGGTGCTGCGGTAGGTCCGTTTGCCGCCTTGTCGGTGGTGGTATGCCGGAGGACTTGTCCCTGTGGGGCAAATCAGCCGGTCGTTTTCTTCCTCATAGGAAAGTCCCATGGCATAAACCCTTCCCGGCGTGTGCCGTGAGGGCGGGTGTACGGAAGGATGGGGAGCCGGCCGTCTTCTAAAATACGCTTCGCGATCCATGGCTGCTTGTAGCCCGCATCCATTGTCACATACTGGATTTCAGGAATCGTCTGGTTGCCTGCTCATACACTTCGTCCCAGGCTACGCTGTCATGGACATTTCCGCCGTTACCTTTACCCCTAATATCATTCCATGCCGGTCGCATACCGTGTGCGCTTCATAGGCAAACTGCTTTTCATGCTCTCCTTTGTGGTACATCCCACACTCCGGGTCGGTCGTCGATACCACCTGTTCTGTTGTCCCCCGCCACCATGGCTGTCGTCATCCTCTTCCTCCACCGGCGGCTTTTCCCAGCTTCGCCCTCTCCTCATTTACCTCTTCACGAAGCCGCTTCGCATAGACACGGGCCGCCTTTGCCACCTGTTCCTTCTGGTATTTCTTCTTGTTGGCGCTTGCCTTGATGTGCGTCCTGTCTATGAATACCATGCTGCTGTCCACCATATGGTTGTTCAGCGCTTTATTCAGGATATGTTCAAAGATTTCTACTGCCAGTTCTTCCGGGAACCTCCGGCAGAACGCATAGCTTACCGTCGCAAAATGCGGGAGCTTGTCCAACAGCCTGCAGCCCAGAAAACCATCGGTACGCCACATTCACCTCGCACTCCCGGTGCGTCTGCCGCAGCGACAGGATCCGAACAGGTGCTGGATCAGCACCATTTTCACCAGCACCACCGGGTCTGTCCCAGGCCTCACATTTTTGGTTGCGCTGTAGTATGGCGCTACCCGCTCATAGATCCACTCGTAGTCCATTACCTTCTCTATTTTTCTTACCAGATGATTTTCCGGCACCAATGCCTCTATATCCGTTATCGCTACTTCCCGACGTCCGTCTACTTCTCTCTCGTACATCTCCTTCACCTCTCTCTATTTTACCAAAAAAGCCGCCTTTCGGCGACTTCTTTGACAGGCTGCAGCGACAGGGAATAATCCCTGTCGCTGTTGTAAACTAATCAAGCAGCCACACCCTCGAAGATTTATCCGAGAGCATCCCACTGTGATTGTAATTGCTCTACCGCTTGTTCAGGGGTATAGGTTCCATAAAGGGTTCCCCAAACAGAATCGAAAAGAGAGGGCTGGAAAGAAGCAGGAATTTCTGCATCCGGCATTGTTACCGGTTCATAACTATTGTTGAGCGCTTCCATCAATTTCTGAATCATAGGGAAGCATTATCAAAGCTAGTATTGTCACGTACAAGGTAACTGGTACGCTGGCCGCTTCGTCGATCATCACCTGCGTTCCCTCAGGGCCATACATGTAATTGAAATATGCAAGCATAGCTTCACATTTGTCGGCATCAGCTTCCGCTGCAGCCTTGGAGATGCAGTAAGGAGCAGTAGAACTTTTGACAGCAAGATTGTTCGCCGGGGCACCATCAATTTGTGGTCCCAGCCAGACTTGCGTCTTATCGGCCATGCCCGCAGAAGTGATCTTTCCACATTCCCAGGCACCGGCATTAAGGAAAGCGCAATTGCCGCCGTAGAAAGCTTCGCAGGCCTGATAGTAATCAAGCGTAGAGGTGTTTTCTGGAATAAAAGCCTTTTTCACCTATTTCTGCGATTTTTCAAAGGCGTGCAGGAAATCATCGTTAATCCAAGAATCTGTGCCTGCCAGAATTCCATCGTAATGGTCATGAAATCCAAAACGGACAAGAGTTTCCTGATGCATCCAGACAGCAAAGGACTCATACCGCCAGCAGACATAGGCATAACCCCGCGTCCTTCAACGATTGGCAGCAGTTGATAAAATCATCCCACGTCCAGTTGTCCTGCGGATAATCCACGTCGTACTTGTCGAAAATTTCAGTATTGTAAAAATAGCAGGGAAGCATCGGTTCATTCGGCAAGCCATAAATGCCCCCATCTTCAGCGGTACGAAGCATACCAGGCAGGAAATGATCTTTAATTTCAGTAATGGAATCGGAAATATCATAGAGCAGTCCTAGTTCGATGAAATCTGCCTGTGTAGCCCATCCTACATAGAACATATCAGGAAGCTGGCCAGACTGCCCCGCCATCAGGATTTTATTATCATGCTCCGTGGGTTCTGTTCCAACAAACTCGATCTTTACATTGGGATTCTCCTTCATAAACGCTTCTGCAGTATGCCACAGGAAAGGGGACTGGTTTTTTACATTTGCGTTATGTTCCCAGAAAAGAATATTGACCTCGCGTCCATCGGCAATTGCATCATGATCGCCTGAGGTCTCTTCTGAGGTTTCAGAAGAGGTCGCTTCACTGGAAGCAGATGCATCTGAAGATTCAGCTTCGAGGATGTGCTAGACTGGGACGAGGTATTACACGCTACAAGAGTGACCGACAAAAGTAGTGCCAAGAAGATGCCTAGAAATTTTTTCATTTTTGATGCCTCCATTTTTTTTATTATTTATGCGCCATATAATGCGCAATAAATTCTTAGAACAATCGGTTAAAGAATATTTTTAAGTGAATAATTCTTTTCTTGCACCATTTCCTCTAATGTTCTGGATACTCCTTCACGACCGATACCGCTTTTTAAAGCCGCCGAAAGCCAAGTCCGGAGTCCGGAAGCAACTGCCGCCGTTGATGACAACACCGCCGGCCTTCATCTTCGCAGCAACACAAATTGCCTTTTTAACATCACTGCTGAAAACTGCGCCGGAAAGACCATAAGAGGACTGATTGGCGATTTTTACAGCTTCTTCTGCCGTGTCAAAGGAAATAATCGGAAATACCGCAGCAAAGATTTCAGATCTTTTGCTATATCCATTTCTGCGGTAACATTGGTTAAAACGGTTGGACAATAGAATGCTCCGTCCCGCTTTCCGCCATAAGCAAGTGTTGCTCCCTTGTCCTAGGGTGTAGTTTACTTGCTCTTCTACCTGTTCAGCCGCTTTTTTGCTGATGAGGCTTCCCATATGAACAGTAGGATCAAAGGATCCCCCATTTTAATTTCTTTCAGTGCAGCGATGAGCTTTTTCTGCAAAGCTTTCGGCAAGAGAGATCTATGTACAATAAATCGTTTGCTGGCACAGCAAATCTGGCCTGCATTGGGAACTCTGCTGCCGATAGCTTCCTTCACTGCCAGATCGACATCCGAATCTTCCAAAACAACAAAGCATCATTTCCACCAAGTTCCAAAAAGACGCGGGTTAAATTGGCCGCAGCTTTCTGATAGATTGAGATGCCCACTTTTGTGCTGCCAGTCATGGAAACCGCCTGAATCCCGGGATGAGATACCAGATAATCCCCAATCATAGAACCACGCCCTGTTACTACCTGTGCGGCTTTTTCGGTACACCGGCTTTGTGCAGATATTCAACCATTCGTATAACAGTCAATGGATTATCAGTGGAAGGCTTTTACGATCACAGCATTTCCAGCCACAAGCGCAGGAATAGCTTTGTGTCCAAACAAATCGATCGGGAAATTGAAGGGAAGTAGACAAGCAATCGTTCCTAGCGGTTCAAACCTTGTGAATGTAATATCATGACTTTCATTCCCTTCCGTACTTCCTCCCGGTAGACAATTTCCGTACATATGGGCCGCTTTTTTCACAGTATCCGTTTGTCAGGTTGGTGCAAGAATCCATCTCTCCTTCGGATTCACTCAGGATTTTCCCGGTTTCTCGACTCAGCAAGGTGGCCAATTCATGCCGATCTTGTTCATAGAGTTCCACGAATTTTCGCATAATCTTATTACGGCTCTGCTGCGAAAGTGCACCCCATTCTGTCTGTCCCTCTTTCGCCGCTTCCACCGCAAAGTCAATATCTTCTTTTTGTCACACAGGGTACGGTATCAATCTGCTCGTTGGTTACAGGATTAAGTACAGGAATCTGTTCTCTGTTTTTCGCCCGTCAAGGCTCCTGCAATAGGAATTTTCATTAATAGTCCTCCTTTATTCTTTGAAAGATATAATTAAAGTCACCTCTACGGACTTTATCATAAGATACTGACGGAATCCCATTAAAATAGCTATTGAATAATTCCATTTCCTCTTCGCTCGGTGGATCGACTTTAGCGTATTCGTATGAACGATTAAGGCTTTCATATTTGCTTTTCGCATAATTATGAAATGGAATCAATTCAACTTTCAGGGAATCGCAATTTAGGCTGCGGATAAATTCCGCAATTTTGGGAAGTTCCTCTATATTTGCATTTGGAATAACCGGAATGCGAATATAAATCTCTTTTTTAATCTTTGAAATGGACTTTATGTTTTCCAATATCAGTTCATTGCTACGTCCAGTTAAAGAAGTATGAAGCTTCGGATCTATCGCCTTAATATCAATTAGGTATAGAGATATCCACGGAAGCGTTTTTCGATTGTTTCGAAAGGAACAAAAACGCACTGTCCAATGCAGTATGAATTCCTTCCTGAGACAACATTTGAACTAACTCTATTGTTCCACTTTGTAAAAGTGGTTCTCCTCCGGAGATGGTAACACCCCCTCCAGATTTATTAAAGAAAACTCGATCACGAAGTAATAATTCTGCAAGTTCTTTTCGCTTCTATTTCTTTTTCCAACTATTGAGAGTGCTCCGGTCGGACACGCATGTATACACTGTTGACAATTACTGCAACGAGAGCGAGAAATGTCTATGATTCCTCCTTTGGGTTTAAAACATCCATTTGGACAAACCTTGAAACAAATTCCACAGTGCAGACATTTCTGCGAAAGATATTGACATTCCGGAACAGGTTCCCACGTCTCCGGATTATGACACCATTGACATCTTAAATTGCAACCTTTCAAAAAAGCTGTCGTTCGGATTCCAGGACCATCTCGTAAAGAAAACCGTTGAATATTCGCTAATAGTAATTTCATATTTTCCTTTCCTTACACATGAAGCGTTCTCCTAATTACATGCTCCTGCATTTCATGTGTCAAATCCACAAATTTCGCGTTAAATCCCCATACGCGTACTACAAGATCCCCATGTCGTTCCGGATGTATTTGGGCGTCCTTCAATTCTCCGATATCATTGATGCCAAGGCTGAGAATTGGCAGACCAAGTTCAATGGAAGAGTCGACAAGTGAACGAACCAAAGCCAATCCTTCGTTGTTTTCCGGAATTAAGCTTTTGGGATACGGTGAGAAAACCGGAGACGCTGCAACTCCTTCATACAGATCCGTCTTTGCAGCAGAAAGAAGTACCGCAGTTGGTCCTTCAAAAGCACGCCCTGAACAGGCGAATAATGCACGGATAAGGATCACCAACTTTTCGGCCATCTGCCGAAGCTTTCGTAATATATGCGTCATCCATAAAGACGATGGAATAGATTCCGGGCCAAACCGCGCAGCCTTCCGGCATAGGAGTATCTTTTACATATTGGCAGAAACGTTTGGACAAATCGCGGCGATAAGATCGACCTGATCAATGTCATTTCCAAACTTCGGCGCAGAAAGCATTTTCTGTCGCAGTGTTTCATATCCTTCATAATTACAGCTAAGCGCAGCAATGAGCTCCTCCATAGTAACTGCTTTCTCAACATACACAACTTGTCGAATTGCTGCCAAGGCGTCTGCAACCGGTGGCAATGAGCCAGAATGAAGTTGATAACACTTAACCTTAACCCCATGGAAAGAGGATTTAAGCCTTTCTCTACGCTTTCCCTATACCCGCCAGCTAGAACCATAGAACCGATACTATCATTTTCTATATAGGCACATTCCGTTGAATTTCAGATAGCGCAATATCAACCTGATGAAAAACTGACGAAGAAACATTGCGTAAAAGTCATCAAAAGATTGAGCCGTAGTCACATCTCCGCTTTTAAAGCCAATCTCCATTTTCGTTTTAAGGGCTCGTTTCGGCAAAGCTTCTGTCCAGCGTGCTTTCACAAAAGAAGTTTCATAAGGATTTTCCTGCCCATTAAACATAGCAAGTTCCAGACACTTCAGAATTTCCATTTCATGAAAAGCAATGGAGCCGATCCGATCAATGATAACTTCTTCACAGCCGTCATTTGCATACTGAACTGCAAATTCGCGGGGAATTCCATATTCCTGTAGCCCTTGCAGAATAGCGTTATCATTGTACAGTGTTGCTTGTCCTTGTCCCTGCAGCATTAATTCCACGGATTTTTCTTTAAAAGCTTTTGGTGCGTTTGATGAAAACGTACATTGAAATGCGGTTCTGCCCGCCGCGCTTCAATAGCAGAGTCCAAGAACAACATGGTCAGCTCATTAACTGTATCTTTTTCCTTGTGCGTCCTGCCCGCCCAGCATTAAATTTTAACGTATCGCCAGTTCCAATACAATTTAGTTTATTAATAAAATCCACTAAAATTCGCCGAATAGAATCTCCGTTCTCTCTCCCTTACGGATATCAGCCAGATAATAAGGATAAAAACCAGATCCAACCGTCCCAACGGCGCTGTATAATATCCTTTATCCAATGCATGGAGAGGAGAGATGGCTGAACGCAAAACCCAGATAAACCAGTAAAGCTGAATTGCTTCCAAAAGCGTTTCCGGAGGATCAATCGCAACCTTGCGACATCTTTTTGCAAGATCCAAAAACGCGGTTCCATGCTTTTCCGCTTCATTCGCATGCCGGAGAATATACGCAGAAATTGCTTTGTAGGTCCGCTCAACACCTCGTGCATAAGCTTTCTGAGAAAGAGTGGCAGCGTTTTCGGCTGTGTAGTTGGCTTTTTTAACAATTTCGCCGATCCTGACTTCTAGGAAATATGTCCCCATAGAGAAATGGATATTATCCTCCCCAAAGGCGGATCATAAATAGGATGTATTGGATTAACATATTTTTCTGAAGAAAGTTGCGCCTCCGGCCCTGCAATTACTCTTTTCGAGGGATAAAGCACTTCTGTTCTAGGATATACTTTTCTGTAAGAGCACCAATACTATCAATTCTCGTTGCTCGTTCTTCCTCAGAAGAATAAGACCTATAACAAAGCGGTAAAAACGCAGACATAATATCACCTCAAAAACACAAAATCAAGTTTGCAATATTGTGGATTTTTATTTCAATCGATAACTATAACTATACAATAGCAGATCGCATAAAAGTTGTCAATTCTTTTAAAAAATTTTTAAAAATATAATTGCAACTGCTTAAATGCAAAAAATCACAATTAAAAAGTTTAAAAATTTAGCAGCATTTTTAATACAGCTTGTTGACAAGAAGATATTGTTGTGGTATTTTAAATACTAGATATTTTAATCGATAAAGATATTTCAATCGATAAATATAAATTAGATTTCTATTTCTATAAATGGAAGGTGGAATTTTTGGTGATTACCTTTCATGCTGCTACGCATACTGAGGCACTGGGAAAAGCAGAAAAAGCAGTTCAAAAAAAAGTTCAAAAAGCTCAGAAGTCTGAATATCGTCATCAATATCATTTTATGGCACCAGCTGGTTGGATCAATGATCCGAACGGATTGATTTATTATCAAGACGAATATCATCTTTTTATCAATATAATCCTTACAGTGCACAATGGGACTCTATGCATTGGGGGCACGCGAAAAGCCAGGATCTGATTCATTGGGAACATCTTCCAATTGCACTTGCCCCTAGTGAAGATTATGATTGGTATGGTTGCTTTTCCGGAACTTCTTTTGTGCATAACGGGAAGTTATTTCTCTTTTATTGCGGAACCTATTATGTTGGGGAACAATTAGTACAATGCCAATGTATGGCGTATACCGAAGACGGAATTCATTTTATAAAATCGAAAGATAATCCCATTATCGCTATGCCTCCTGCACACTGTACATTTGATTTTCAGAGATCCAAGTGTTTTTGAAAAAGACGGAACGGTTTATATGCTAATCGCTTCCGCTACGACTGATGGACATGGATGTGTTCTTTTATACACCGCAGATGATGATTCTCTTGTACACTGGACCTTCCGCAATAATTTTGCCGAAGCACATGGAGAATTAGGGGACATATGGGAATGTCCTTGTTTATGTCCTCTTGGAGAAAAAGATGCGCTATTTCTTTCCGCTATGCATGCAGGAGGTCGGCGAGTCCCTTATCTTTTGGGAAATGTAGATTATGATGCTGGGCGACTCTATTGGAATGGCATTGGCGAGGCGGATTGGGGTTTCGATTTTTATGCGCCGCAAATCATCTGTGATGAAAAGGGCCGGAACATTATGATTGGCTGGATGAATAGTTGGAAGTGGGTCGAAGGATTTGCAGGTTTTGGTTTGGAAAGTCAAGATGGCTGGTGTGGTTCTATGGCCTTTCCACGAACCGTTAGACTTTCTTCGGACAAAACCACCCTTCTGTTTGAACCTGTCGAGGAAATCATGTGTCTCCGACGAAAAAAGAAGGAGGTTGGTCGGACAGAAATTGAGAATAATATGGAGATGGAGATTCCTACAGAACGAACTTCTTCCATGGAAATTCGCGTACTTTTCGACAAGCAGGCAAGTACCGCTACTGAGTGTGGATTTGTACTGCGAAATCGAAAACAAGAATGCAGCAGGATTCGGTGGTGCCGAAGATATGGACAGTTAATCATAGAACGAACTGCAGAAAACGGGACTCCACAATCTAAAACCGTAGATTTTGATACAGTCGGGTGCACAGAAGTAGATTTTCGCCTTTTGATTGATACCTGTTCCGTGGAAATCTTTGCGCTTGCAGGAAAGTTTTCATTTACTTACAGACTTTATGGAAATCCTTGCTCTGGCGGCTGTTTCGTTTATACACAAGACGGTCGAACAATTATTACAGAAATGGAGTCTTTTGTGTTGGAAAATTAATAAATACAGAAAACCACAGGAAGCACGGCTAGATTTTAATAAGTATATTGATGTCATTCTCCTCCGATTTCATAATAAAGCATTTGTTTAGTGCTATTGATTAAATTGTTCCTTCATGCGAATCTGGTTGCAGTTTGATGTTTGTGTTTTATGGAGGAATTCAAGGCCGCACCCGCACAGACTGAACGGATTGTTTCATTCAGTCTGTGCGAAAACTTCTTTTCTTCTTTGTTCGTATCTGTGCAGGCTCGTCACGAAATACGAAGATTGTTATCTGTTTATCCATGTCTTTATAATATTTTGGGAGCCATTTCGTGTCTTTTTTGTACAGTGCTGCCTTAATTTTGTAAATATGTGGTATAATGGATTTAACACAAAAGCTATTAAATAAGGAGAAGAAAATATGGTTCAGTTAGATGATGTAGCTAAATTTGCTGGTGTCTCCAAAAATACTGCATCGCGTGTTTTAAACAATCAGGGGTTATATTTCTGCGGAAACAAGGCAAAAAGTAATGCATGCTATAAAAGAATTAAACTATCACCCAAATGAAACTGCAAGAAACCTTTTAAAAGGGAAATCCGGCTTAATGGGGTTATTGGTTCGAATATATCTTCCCCATACTATGCAGAAATCATCGATACTGTTGAAAAAGAGCTTATGCAGAGAGATTACAAACTACTGCTGTGCAATTCTTCACACAACATGGAAATAGAACAGAAATTCTTAAAAATGTTCCAAAGTTGCCGGGTGGAGGGCTTAATCCTTTGCGACCATGATCTTAGCGGAGATGATTATGCTAACATGACATTTCCCATCGTTTCCGTAGATCGTTATGTGAGAAAAGGTGTTTCCTTTATTTGTTCTAATCATCGATTGGGAGGAAACTCGCTGCAGAAGAGATCTTACGTTGTGGCTGTAAAAACGTGCTTCAGGTTTCTGGTCCGCGGAAACAAGCCACCACTTGGAATGAGAGGCATATTGTTTTTGAAAAACTGCTTCGAGAACAAAACGTTATCTGCAATACCATAGAAGTCGAGCGTTTTAGTAGTATACATGATTTTGCTGTTATGAAAGAGCTCTTACACGAAAAATTTGATGAATTTTCGGATTGTGATGCTTTTTCGGTGGAGATCTTTGGGCTGTCGCTGCTTTGCAGGAAGCAATTGCAAGAGGAAAATCTGTTCCAAAGAATTTTAAGATTATTGGATATGACGGTACACCGTATTCCGAAATCGTGACTCCTCAATTACTACAATCGAACGCATGCAGATAAAATCGCAATTGCCGCTGTAGATACGGTTTGCAGGATGATTGATGGTGTTTTGGTAGGAACTTGTAAAATAGAGCTTGATGTTGAATTGATTCGGCGTAAAAGCACGCAGGCAGTAATAAAAAAGAGTAAGTGCTGAACAATATTACAAAGCAGAAAAACACAATGGATATGGGAATTATAATCCCACTTCAAGGTCTGGAAGGTTTTCATGTCTCATTCTTAGGGAGGGGTTTTATTGAAAGTTATACATACGATCCTGTCCATAGATGGACAAAAATTTGAATTATTGCAATTCAATCTGAAATAAAGGAAGGTGTTTTATAAGTGAACGTTAGTCTGCTTCCGATTTCATTTTATCAGGCTGTGGAAAAGAATGAAATGACGGTGATGGATTGGATAAAGTTTGCTTCCCGCATAAAAGATTTGGATGCGTTTGATATTGGGATTGCGATGCTGAAAAGCCGGACGCCCAAATATCTGGAGGAACTGCGCCGAGAAATTGAAAAGTGCGGGAAGCCACTGAATATGGTGGCGACGTATCCGGATTATTCCAACCCAGATCCGGTACAAAGAAAACAGGAAAGGTTGTATTCCCAAGCGGATATTGCGGTTGCGTCGGAACTGGGTGCTTCATATGTGCGGAGTGCTTTCGCGGGGCAGAAGCACCCGGGGACAAAACGGAAAGAGAATGTAAAGCGTGCGATTGAAGGGCTTTTACAGGCAAATGAGAGCGCAAAGCAGTATGGTGTTCAGCTTGTGTACGAGAATCATCCTGGCTGTATGGCCTGGGAATATCCGGACGTCAGCACGGATCCGGAAGCGGTAGAAGAAATTTTAGCCGCTCTGAAAGGCTCCGGCATAGGGTTTAATTTGGACACCGCAAACGCTGTGACTTGCGGGTTGGATCCGGTCGAACTATTAAAGAAATACTATTGCCAAGTGACGACTTTTCATATCACGGATTTCACTTACGACAAAAATGGAAGTTGTTGCGCAGCGACGATTGGGACTGGGAAAGCACCCAACCGAGAAGTGATCGCCTATGCAGAGGCACAGGATTTTCGGGCTGGTACTGCATTGAAGAATGTAGTGGGCGTGGACTAAGCGGAATGGTCGATGCGGTGGATTTTGTACGCGGGGTAGAAACTGCAGTTAAATAGGAGAAAGGAGACTGGAATATGAAAATCAGTTGTTTACCGGTAAGCTTCTACGGCGAAGTAGATCGTGGGGAAATGAGCATAGGAGATTGGTTCCGGATGGCAAAATTTACGGAGTATCTGGATGGTGCGGATTTGGGTATCGGAATGATCCATAAGCGGACGCCTGCCTATTTAGAAGCGCTGAAAGCGGAACTTCATGAAATTGGCATCCCACTCGTCATCTTTCGCAATGTATCCGGATTATACACATCCGGATCCGGTGCAGAGAAAACGGGAGGTAGACTTTGCGATATCGGATATTGCATTGGCATCTGAGTTAGGTGCAAAAGTACGTAAGGCTAACCGCCGGTTCGGTTCACGCCGGTATGTCGAGAGGATGGAATACGCTGGGCGACAGAAGGGCTGCTTGCAACGCAGGAAGCAGCCGCGCACTACGGCGTAAAATTACTGTTTGAAAACCATCCCGCCTGTGGCGCTTGGGGCGTGATGATATTGGTCGGGATATGGATGTTTTTTAAACATCTATCAAAACATTAAAGGTTCTGGAATTGGACTGAATTTTGATATTTACCATCTTACGGCGTCAGGGTCAGATTATCGGGAAATACTGCCACAACTACGTGAGGACATTTGTACCATTCATGTAAACGACGCGAAAATAAGTGGAGGAACTGAGAATCCGACCGCATCCGCTGTTGCGATTGGTACGGGAGACAGCCCAATCCCGGAAATCTTTTTTCTTATCTGAAGGAAAGCGGATTTGATGGTTGGCTGTGTATTGAAGAATATACAAACCGAGGCGTAAAGGGAGTAGTGCAGAAGCTGCTGCGTATGTACGGAAAACATGGGATCAAGCATAAGGGAGGAAAAGGAAATGGGAATTTTGGAACAGTTTGACCTTCGAGGGAAAAAAGCAATTGTAACGGTGCAGCCCAAGGCTTGGGTCGTGCGATGGCAGAAGGTCTGCATGAGGCAGGTGCTGAGATTGTCATTCTTGATATTATGGACAAAGCGGTAGAAACTGCGAAAGCAATTGGATCGGATGGCGCAAAGGCATCGTTTGTGAAATGCAATTTGCTCGATCGCAACGACTTGCGCCGTGGTTTTGCTGAGGCGGTAAAGATCCTTGGCGGTAGACTGGATATTTTGGTAAATAACGCAGGAGGACATGCGCGGTTTCCAACGCTTGGCTATAAGATGGAAGATTGGGATCGCGTCATGGGGATCAATCTAAACGCAGTGTTTTTGCTCTGCCAACTGGCGGGTGAAGTCATGGTGCCGCAGGGAAGCGGAAAAATTATTAACGTATCCTCTGTATGCGCTTGGGTTGGCAGCCTGAATGGCGCAGCTTATGCAGCAAGCAAGGAGCGGTCGCGCAGTTGACAAAATCTCTCTGTATTGAATGGGCGAAAGCAAAGGCGTAGGTGTCAATGCAATTGCCCCCGGCTATATCGCAGGAACAGATCTTAACAAAGATATGACGGATGAACGCCGGGTGAGCATTGCAGAGCGGATTCCGATCGGCCATTGGGGAAAACCGGAAGACCTTAAAGGGATGGTGGTATTTCTGGCCTCTGAAGCGTCGAACTTTGTAAATGGTGCGGTGCTGCCGATTGATGGAGGCTTCCTTGCAAGATAGTTTAAAAGCATTGGGGATGGGGACGGAGACGTCCCTCTCTTTCCGTTGAAAGGAGTGTATAAAGATGGACAAAGAACAGGAGAAATGGATATACAAGACGATGAACGAAATTCGAGCGTTCGAACTAAAGGCGCAGAATTTGTTTGAGGAAAACAAGTTGCGGGGATCCGTACACTTGTATGCAGGAGAAGAAGCAGTGGCGGCCGGCGTGTGTGCGCTTCTGCGGGAAGAAGACTATATCACCAGCACGCATCGCGGCCATGGCCATTGTATTGCAAAAGGCGCTGCGTTGGATAAAGCAATGGCGGAACTTATGGGAAAAGCGACGGGATACTGCCACGGCAAAAAGCGGATCCATGCATATTGCGGACTTTGAAAAGGGAAACCTCGGTGCAAACGCAATTGTGGGCGGTGGAATTCAATCGCGGTTGGTGCAGGATTAAGCATCAAGATGCAGAAAACTGACCGTGTGGCGGTAACGTTTTTTGGAGATGGAGCATCAAATGAGGGAACATTCCATGAGGCGATGAATCTAGCGGCACTATGGAAGCTTCCGGTAATTTTTGTGTGCGAAAATAATGGATTTGGAATTTCTGTACCAACGTGGCAGAGCACTTCTGTAGAAAAGATCAGTGACCGAGCGAAAGGGTATGGAATTCCCGGTGTTACTGTGGATGGAAATGATGTATATGCAGTGTACGAGGCGGCAGAGCATGCCATTGCTCGGGCAAAGGCGGGGAAGGACCGACACTGATAGAGTGTAAGACCTATCGGCATCTAGGACACTGGACAGGAGATCCGCAATTGTATCGCTCGAGGGAGACAGTAGAGGAATGGAAGCGAGACCGGGATCCAATCAAACGGATGCGGGAGCGGCTGATTGCCAGTGGACATATGAAGGAAGCAGAGTTGGATAAAATTGAAGCCGAAGCAAAAGCAAGCGGCAGAAGCAGCGGCGGAGTTTGCAATAAACAGTCCGGAACCCGATACTGCAGATGTTCTGAAGGATGTCTTTATGAGGAGGCGGAAACAAGATGAGCAGAAAAACGTATGCAATGGCCATTCGGGATACATTGGCCGAAGAGATGCGGCGGGACGACCGGGTTTTTGTCATGGGTGAGGATGTTGAACTGGCAGGCGGGGTGTTCGGCTGTACACGGGATTTTGTACAAAGAATTTGGGGTCGAGCGGGTACGGAACACACCGATTTCAGAAGCCGGAATCGTAGGCGCTGGAGTTGGCGCAGCGTGCACAGGAATGCGTCCGGTGGTAGAGCTGATGTACATGGATTTTACTTTTGTAGCAATGGATCAAATTTTAATCAGGCAGCGAAGACACGGTACGTGTTTGGAGGAAAAGCGAAAATTCCGCTGGTGATCCGAGGACAGCAGGGAATCGGACGAGGCAACGCAGCCACGCACAGTCAGTCAGTAGAGAGCATTTTATGCATATTCCAGGTCTGAAAGTAGCTTGCCCGTCGAACGCAGCGGATGCGGCAGGACTTTTGCGTACCGCAATCCGGGACGACAACCCCGTAATGTTTTTTTTGAACATAAGGCGCTGTACTCAGTAAAAGGAGAGGTGCCGGATGATCCGGAATACATGGTGCCGTTTGGAAAAGCCAATATTGTTCAAGAGGGCAAAGATGTAACAATAGTAGCATCTCTGTTATATGTGTCGCGTGCACTGGAAGCGGCCGATTTATTGAAAAAGGATGGAATCTCTGCAGAGGTTATCGATCCGAGAACACTGGTTCCCGCTGGACACAGAAACCATAGTGGAGTCGGTAAAAAAGACTGGCAGACTCGTGGTTGTGCATGAAGCACACCGCAACTGTGGATGGGGTGCAGAAGTGGCGTCACAGGTAACGGAGGCAGCGTTTCGGTATTTGGATGCGGCGCCGGTTAGACTGGGTGCAAAAGCTTGTCCGCTTCCATTCAATCTGGCGCTGGAAACTGCAGTTGTACCCTCTGTCAAAGGACATTGTGGATGCGGCCCGAGCAGTCTGCTACCGCTGAAGGAGGTTGTAAACTATGGCAATACCGGTGATCATGCCGAAACAAGGACTTCAGATGACCGAAGGTACCATTATTCAGTGGCTTGCCAAAGAGGGCGATAAGGTAGAAGCAGGAAAGCCGCTGTTTGAAATGGAAACAGATAAACTGACTATTACGATGGACGCGGAAGCAAGCGGAACCCTCCTGAAAATCGTACGGGGAGAGGGAGAACCGTTCCGATCACGGAGCTGATTGCCGTGATCGGTGAGCCTGGGGAGAATATATCTGATTTGCTGGCGCTCCGTGCATCTGAACCGGAACCGCAGGAAAAATCGGAACAGGAACAGCAGGAAAGTAGTGTAAAAAGCAAGAAGTTCCGTTCCCTTCCGACGGTCGAGTATTTACCTCTCCCCGTGCGAGAATGCGGGCGGAAGAAAAAGGAATTGCGCTTGCTTCTGTTTCCGGTTCAGGACCGGAAGGCCTGGTGATCGAACGGGATGTTTTGGCGTTTGATCCCCTGAGGGCGACACCTCTTGCCAGAAAAGTTGCAGCGGCAGCCGGGACTGCCCTGGAGGATGTTGCCGGAACCGGATCCCACGGGAAGATCACAAAAAGCGATGTGCTGGCGGCGCAGGCGTCTGCCAATGTACGGGAAGCGACTGAAACCATAATTCCGCCAGGGCATGCGCAAAATTATTGCCGCGCGGATGCGCGAAAGCCTTTCTGTCAATGCGCAGACCTTCCACAATATCCGTGTGGATATGTCCAATGCAGAAAAACTTCGCGCGGTGTACAAAGTACATGACAAGAAAGTTTCCTATAACGATCTGATCTTGAAGGCGGCCTGCATGGCGCTGCAGGATTTTCCGATATTAAATGCAGAACTGCGAGCGGAAGAAATTGTACTTAAGCACTATGTAAACATCGGCGTGGCGGTCGCGGTTGATAATGGACTAATTGTTCCGAATATCAAAGGCGCAGAAAAAATGCGTCTGGAAGAAATCAGCACGAAGGCTCGGGAGCTGGCAGATAAGGCGAAGAATAATGCGCTTCAGCCGGATGATTATGCCGGTGGAACATTTACGGTTTCAAATCTGGGCATGTTCGGTCTGGACAGCTTCACCGCCATTATTAATCCGCCTGAGGCCGGGATATTGGCTGTGGGTAAAATCGAAAAGACGCCTGTGGTACAGGATGATGTAATTGTTATTCGACCAATCATGTCGCTGACATTGAGCTACGATCACCGAATCGTTGATGGGGCGCCGGCAGCGCAATTCCTGGCGAGGGTAAAGGATTATTTGGAAAATCCGTGCCTGATGCTTTGAAAGAGCAGAATCACCTGGGCGTAGGCTTCCGCCCGGTCGATTGAGATGGAGGGGAAAAAGTGAAAACTTATGATATAGCGATATTAGGCGGCGGACCTGGTGGGTATGTAGCGGCGCTCCGGGCAGCACAGCTTGGTAAAAAAGTAATCTTAGCAGAGAAACAGGACATAGGCGGAACTTGCCTAAATCGGGGCTGTATTCCTACGAAGGCACTGCTTCACGGAGCGGAGCTTTATGCAGAATTGCTTCACGGAGCAGACTATGGGATCCGTGCGGAAACGATTTCCATAGATTATGAGAAGCTGGCAGAGAAAAAGAATGCATCCGTCCGCCGTCTGCGGGGCGGAGTGCAGAGCCTGTTACGGCGCGCGGTGTTACAGTTGTTGCGGAAGAAGCCATTCTTACCGGAAAGAACACTTTCCGGGCGGGAAATACGGAATACCGGGCAGAGGCGATGATTTTGGCTACCGGATCTGTACCGGCCTGTGTTTCGATTCCCGGCGCCGATAAGCCTGGGGTCATGAATTCCGACGGTGTACTTGCGATGACAACCTGTCCCGAATCCGTTGTGATTATCGGTGGCGGTGTGATCGGGGTGGAATTTGCCACTCTATTCCGATCTCTTGGGAAAAAAGTCACCATCGTTGAGTTGCTGCCGGATATTCTCGCTGGTATGGATGAAGAGATCCGAGCCCTGGAAAAGGATCTGCTGAAAAGGCAGGGAGTGGAAATTTATACCGGTGCAAAAGTGCAGGAAATCCGGGACGGACTGGTCTGTGTGTTCGAGCAGGAAGACAAAGTCCATGAGGCGCAGGGCGAAGCTGTAATTCTGGCAGCAGGTCGCCGGCCTAATACGGCGGGACTCGGCCTGGAGACGGCTGGGGTGAAGACAACTGTCCGTGGATTTATCGAAACGGACAGCCATATGTGCACAAATGTGCCGGGTATTTATGCTGTTGGTGATATCACAGGGAAGATTCAATTGGCACATGTCGCTTCTGCGCAGGGGATTACAGCGGCACATAATGCCTGCGGACAAAACCGGACCATGCGGTACAATATTGTACCCCTCCTGCATCTATACAAATCCGGAGATTGCCTCTGTGGGATTGACGGAAGAAAAAGCCCGGGAAACAGGGCGAAAACTCCGTATTGGGAAATTTCCGGTTGCCGGTAACGGTCGAAGCCTGATTATGGGTGCATCAGAAGGTTTTTCAAAGCTAATTACCGACGAGAAAACTGGGAGATCCTCGGCTGTCATCTGATGGCGCCTCGTGCTACGGATATCATCGCGGAGGTTGCGGCTGTTATGCGTTCCGAAGGAACCGTGGAAGAACTCTCCGATACGATCCATCCCCATCCTACAGTGAGCGAGATCCTGATGGAAGCCGCCCATGATACAGAAGGGCTATCCTGCCATAAACTGTAAGGGCCGGAGCGCAATTTTGAGAAAGTAAGTTTACGATAAAAAAGCACATACAGGCGATTGAAACCATCGGGCAGCAAACGGCAGAAAGCATAAAACTATGGAAATATGAAGAAGTGGTGGACGTCGCAAAATGATTCGTCAAAGCATTCAGTTTTTTATATTTATTGCGGTTTAGTTCTGTTTTTAATCGGCGAAAGATATTGTTTTCGCGGATTGCTGTTCGATTCAGCCTGTTCAGAAATGAGGAATAAGCATGAAACAAGAGTTTCGAATTGGCCGGAGAACAGAGTGCGTAGAGATTCCCGAAGCAAATTTTATCGGCAGAATTGAAGCAAATCCGACTTCCTTTGGCCTTATCGGAGAGGCAGCAGTGAAAGCCGCGCTGGACAGACCTATCGGTGCACCTGATTTTGCGAATGGTTGTACACCCAGGAGAGAAAATCGCGATTGTAACATCCGACATCACTCGGCCCTGTCCCAGTTCTAAAATCCTCCCCATCGTACTGGATCGGCTTTATGAGGCTGGAATTCGAAAAGAGGATATTACATTAGTATTCGCTTTGGGAAGTCACAGAAAACAGACCCCAGAGGAAATGCGGCATTTGGCGGGAGAACGTGCGTGGAAGGAAATACACTGTGTTGACTCCGATCCAGATGACTGTGTACGTTTGGGTTTTACCGATGCAGGAACGCCGGTAGATATTACCCGTTCTGTGGCAGAAGCGGATCGCCGGATCTGCCTTGCCAATATTGAATTTCATTATTTTGCCGGTTATTCCGGCGGAGCGAAAAGCATAATGCCCGGTGTTTCTACCAGAGCCGCCATTCAATGCAATCACCGGATGATGGTACGGCAGGAGGCACATGCTGGCAAGTTGGATGGAAATCCGATTCGGGAGGACATTGAACAGGCAGGGGCTATACTCGGTATCGATTACATTGTAAATGTGGTTTTGGATGAAAAGAAAGAGATTGTAAAGCTGTAGCCGGTGATGCGGTTGCAGCGCATCGGGTTGGCTGCGCTTTTCTGGATACAATGTATCGGAGAAAATTCCCCAGCGAGCGGACATTGTGTTGGTCAGCCAGGGCGGTGCCCAAAGACCTGAATCTATATCAGACGCAGAAAGCGTTAGATAACGCGAAACATGCTGTAAAAGACGGAGGAATCATTATTCTGATCGGCTCCTGCCATGAAGGTTTAGGAGAGCATACCTTTGAAGAGTGGATCCATTGGGCAAAAACGCCGCAGGATCTGATCGACCGGGTTAAAACGGATTTTAAACTTGGAGGGCATAAAGCGGCTGCCATTGCGCTGGTATTGGAAAGAGCGGACGTCTATTTGGTTTCGGAAATGTCGAACGAACTCGCAAAAAAATGTTTTTAACACCTTTTTCGGATGCGCAAAGCGCTTTGAATGCAGCCTTTGAAAAGTTAGGAAGGCAAGCAACGGTTTTAGCGATACCATATGGTGGTTCCGTTCTTCCATTTTGAAAAGGATTCCCTCTTTCTCAAATTATGAAAACCTTAAAAGGAGCAGTAAATATCACAATTAAAATCAATTGTAGTCAGGAGGAACAATTATGAAAAAGATTAAAGTAGGGTAGCAGGATACGGAACGATTGGGCAGAGGCTTGCAGACGGTGTTGCGATGCAGGAAGATATGGAACTGGTTGGAATTGCGGATCTGGCGCCCACGCTTTCGATTCGTGCTCTGCGGGAAAATGAAATGATTGGCGCAAATCAAGTAAAATACGATCTTTATTTGGTGGACGGTGCAGATTCTGCGGCTTTTGAAAACTACGATATTCCCATTGCCGGCAGTTTTGAAGAACTCTGCAAAAAAGTGGATGTAATGTTGGATTCCTCTCCGGGGGCGTAGGTGCGAAAAACAAAGAACTGTATGAAAAGGTTGGGGTAAAGGCGATCTTTCAGGGCGGTGAAAAGAACTCCGTGGCAGATGTGTTTTTTCACGGTTACGCCAACTATGAAAAGGGTATTGGTCAGGACTATTTAAAGCTGACCAGCTGCAATACCACAGGACTGATCCGCGCAGTGGACTGTTTGGATCGGTTAATCGGCATCGAGAAAGTGGCAATTACGATTATTCGCCGAGTGGCGGATCCGGGCGATTCACAGAGGACTGACCAATGCGCTGCAGATGGATAAGGCGCCCAGTCACCAGGCGGTGGATCTCATGACGATCATGCCGCATATTGAAGCAACGGGCATTTTGGTTCATACGCCTGTGACCCATGGCCATATTATTACAGTGTTGGCAACGGCAAAGATGGTAGAAAAAATTACAAAAGAAGCGGCGTTGGAGGCATTTCGAAAGCATCCGCGCATCCGTACGGTCACCATCGACGAAGGATTTAAGGGAAACGCCAGCTTGTTTAAATATGCTCGAGATCTCGGGAAACCGCCGAGGAGATATGTATGAGATCGGTCTGTGGGAAGACAGCATCGTGGAAAGCGGAAAAGGACATTATGTTTGCAATCAATATTCCGCAGGAGAGCGTTACGATTCGGAGACAATTGACGCTGTGCGAGCCAGTATGAAAATGCAGATGACAAGAGAAGAAGAACAGCTAAAACCAACGAATATCTCAAAATTGGCCGGTTTAAATAAGGAGGGCATGGTATGCAATTCGGGATCAGAACCTTGGATGAAGTATCCGTGCGGGGCAAGACTGTTCTGTGTCGGATAGACATCAATCAACCGGTCGATCGGTGCAATGGAATGCTAAAAAAGCATCAACCGCATCAAGGCTTGCGTGCCCACGGTACGGGAGCTTTCAGAAAAAGGCGCAAAGTTGTATTGATGGCACATCAGGGAAGCGACGTCGAATACAAGAATTACTATACCACAAAGCCACATGTGAAGGTGCTTTCGGATCTTTTGGGGAAAGAAGTAAAATGGATCGACGATGTATGCGGCCCTGCGGCAAGAGAAGCAATTTGCGGCTTGAAGGATGGAGAAATCCTGCTTTTGGATAATGTGCGCTTTGTAGCGGAAGAGCAAACACTGTTTGAAATGAAGCTTCGACTTACCCACGAGCAGCAGGCAAAGACGCTGTTGGTGGAAAAGCTGGCGCCAGGGGGACCTTTATATATGCGATGCTTTTGCGGCGGCTCACCGGAATCAGCCCAGTCTGTGTGGCTTTGAGCAGATCCTTCCTTCTGCGATGGGTCGGTTGTTTGAGAAAGAATACTGCACGATATCTTCTATAATGGAGGAGCCAGTACGTCCCTGCGTGTTCGTGCTGGGGGTGCCAAGATTTCCGATGCATTTCAGATGATGCAGATTGTACTGGAGGGAGGTATAGCAGATAAAATCCTGACAGGCGGTCTGGTAGCAAATATTTTCCTGATTGCCCGGGAAGAAAAATCGGTGAGGGTAGTGTGGATTTCATCTACCGGTCCAATTACGACGAATACATTGAGAAAGCAAAAAGGCTGTATAAAACGTACGGTGAAAAGATCGTTCTGCCTTCGGATCTGGCATGGGTTGAAGAAGAAATCGATATGAAGAAAAGCTTTCCGAAATACCGAGGAAATCTGTGCTGTAGACATCGGGCATGAAACGGCTGCCAACTATCGGGAATGTATTTTGACGGCAAAAACAGTATTTGTCAATGGACCAATGGGAATATTTGAGCAGGAAAAAAGCGAATATGGCACCAAAAGCCTTATGGCAGGCACTGGCGGACACGGAAGGCTTTACAGTCCTGGGTGGCGGAGACAGCATTGCAGCAACAGAAAAATACGGCCTGACGGATAGAATTGGCTATATTTGTACGGGCGGCGGTGCTTTGATCCGCTTCTTGAGCGGCGAGGAGTTACCTGTGGTTAAAGCACTGCGGTATGGTTCAACTCTGCCGTTGGAATAAGAAGCAGATCATGGACTGGAATGAAAATAAAATTCGGCAAGCATTTACAGCCCATATTTGTATGGCAAATTCATTCGATTGATAAACCTGAACGGCAAAACCCTGAAGCGCGCCTGCCTGCTGCCGGATTGCGTGCCGGTCGAAGCGGAAATCCGGGACGGCACGGCGACGGTTTCCATGCCGCCGCTTGCGATTGAGCAGATGATCGCGTTTGAGTTTGAGCCTGCAGGAAAAGCCTGATCGACAGTCTGAGATACCAAATAAGAATGCCGTTGCCTGATTTTTTCAGGCGGCGGCATTTTCCTTTTTAAAGCGTATCGAAATTGGATAGGTTCAGGATGAGAATTCCGGCGGCAGAATCAAGCGCTTGGGAAACAAGCGCCTGGTAACGGTCTTCGGCCAATTCTTTGGGATAAGAAACCTGCGCGCCCTCTCCGGTTGGATCATTGAAATCGTAAGCGTCTTTGTCATATCCTGTCAGAACCAGACAGTGTTCTCCGCTGATCCAGGTAAATTGGTTTCCGTCAGGAAGTACCCAGGAATCTCCTGTGCCCGGCTCTTGCATGCCGACAGTTGCCCGGTAGTGTCAAGAGATGGACCTGTTGACAAAGTGGCGCGCAAATCCTTTCTGTGATAAAAAAGTTATAGGAGGGATGTAGCATGATGGGACGCCAAAGCAGACAAATGGCAATGATTTTCGTGGATATTGAGTCACTGATTCCAGAAACTCACCTGCTGCGGAAGATCGAGCGGATGGTATCCTTCAACTTCATTTATGATCTTCTGGCGCCATATTATCCGGCAACAGGCCGTCCATCTGTCGACCCTGTCAGTATGTTTAAAATGCTCTTGATCGGATATCTGTATGGCATCAAATCAGAGCGGCGGCTGGTAGAGGAAGTTCGGCTCAATATTGCCTATCGCTGGTTCTGTGGATTTGAACTGGATGACACCATCCCAAATCACTCCACATTCAGTAAGACCAGAACACGAAAATGGCAGCAAAGCGATCTCTTTCAGAAAGCCTTCTATGAGATAGTCAAGCAATGCATAGACAGCGGGCTGATCGACGGAGAAGCTATGGCTGCGGATGGAAGCTACATTCCGGCCAACGTATCAAGAGAAAGCTGGATCGATATAGAAATCGAAGTTGAACAAAGTATGCAAAGTTATCTTGACTCCTTGGATGAAGAGCTTTCCAACCAGCCGGGGTTCAAAAAGCCGCCAACAAAAATTGTACGGAAGTGCCGTACCACCAGCCAAACAGATCCAGACAAGCGGTTGTATCAATCACGGCAGCAAACGCGGCATCGGGTATCTGATGGAAGCAACTGTGGACTGCAAACACGGCATTTTAACAGGCGTTGATGTATATTCTGCCAATGAGAAGGAAAGCGTCCTGATCTTACGGCATTTGGAACGGCAAATCAATCTTGGTATCCCAATGAGCCGGCTTGCACTGGATCGCGGATATGAGACGGGCGCTGTTCACCGAGGGCTGGCGCTTCTGGGCATTACCGGATATATCCCCGCAATTCAGTTCTCCAATCCACCTGAGAAATATGGATTCTCCTACGATCCACAGCTCGACGCATTCATCTGTCCGGAAGGAGTTCCTCTTACATACCACAGGCTAAATTGCAGCAAATCGACGGGCAAATATCTGCGTTGCTACCAGGTCGAGGGCGATGCCTGTATGCGCTGTCCAAAACGGCCGAGCTGTTTTGACAAGGCCGGAATTCGGCGCAGGGTGCTGGCCAGCAGCTGCTATCCGGCATTTTACAGAGGACATCAGCGTGTTGGGACTCTGAATACCTATCCATGATGCGGCTGCGCAAAATCTGGGCTGAGGGTAGTTTCTCCGTTTTGAAACGAGAGCATTGCATTTCAAAGATTCGAAAAAGGGGCATTCTTGCAGCGACAGAAGAATGCCTCCTTGCAGCCATGGCTCTAAACCTTAAGAGGATGGCAAATGCCATCTTTCGTTATCCCCAAATTTACTGTTCTGCTGGAACCACTGTGGGTTTCAGCAGTTTTTTGTTTTTGTCAACAGGTCCATCATCTTCCTCAAAATAAATCTCGAAGTTGTTGCCGCCAAAAGAAATGTCATTTGTACCGATAAAATTTTTATATGTTTCAACAGTTTGTAAGGCTAAACCGCCTGTTAGTGTCTTATTTGCTCCAAAGTCCATAATGATATGAAGTCCAAAGACTTTTTTTATAAAATTCAACTGATCTGTCTATATCTGGTACTACCAGCATAGGGTTTTTAATTTCATTTTTCCTCCCGATATTCTCATTACTATTTCCGATTGGGCTTTCTTTTAATAGCCAGCAGCTTCATATAGTCATCGAATTCAGAAGTATCGGTTGGCTTAAACATCACCCATTTCCCGTCACGATACCTTCCGATTTGCAAAGACCGTAACCATATCAGGCTTTAGCGGGTAATTTCTCTCAGACCATTCAGAAGCGATTTGAGGGCGCTGTGAGGCAAGGTCATTAAATCCTACTAAGATTTTATTATGGGAGCAATACGGACAGCCTGTACCGTTTAACGCCCTGCTCTTAACCGTTGCTGTCCATTCGTGACCATATTTATCCTGCCAAATCACTTTCTTATGAGAGCCTATTGTTACCATTGTCGGCTTCAGCGGATCGTTCTTACTCGACCATTCATCCGCCAGTTCCGGCTTCAGCGTTGCCAAATCATTGATACCCTCTATAACTCTTGCTCCTGAACAGATAGGACAGTTCTCGCCGTTTGAACGAGCTTTAACACTCGTCTGCCATTCGTGACCGCAAGCGCCTTTCCACCAAACTACTTTGTTTGAGCCGTATGTAATCTTATCCGGCGTAAGCGGCAGATTCCTCTCCGACCATTCCGCAACAAGCCCCGGGTGTACCTCTAATAAAAATATTGCTCATACTCAATCCTCTCCTTCCTCTGCGATTAGCTTCATTATATTTGGAAAGCGTAGATTGGTATAGTTTGCGACGAGGCGAGTAAAAACTATGAGAAAATACAGAAGCCCCTGAGAAGCTATAACTTCTCAGGGGCGGTGTGAAATCAAAATTATGCAATTTTTTTGTCGCTGCACCGATTTTGACATCGATTGGTGTAAAATTGGTGTATTTGTGTAAAATCTGAGCTTTTCAGAAAATGAAGTACATCCCGTTTTAGTAGAGCATTTTGCGCCCGCCGGAATGTGGTCATCTACCATCAGAAGATGAAGCTTTTCTTCGCCTTCCTCGTGGTGTACCGCACTGATCAGCATACCGCAGGAGTCGATGCCCATCATCGGTCTTGGCGGCAAATTGACGATTGCAACTTGCCGATTGCGTAAATGCAGGTCGTTGAAACTTCGGTACTGCTTCATTGACCGCCCTCGTAATAGGAGTGAATACCGCTTAACACCATTCAAAGGGTTTCATCGTGGGGAAATTATAGAAATTCAAAAACATTGATGTTACCGAATTTTATTGAAATTTCCATCAAATACAATTTATGCAATTTTTCGTTGAATTGATTCAAAATGTAGTTGAAATAAGAAATCCTCCATCCGAAATGTACATATAAAATACATAACATTGACTGCTAATGTGCATGATAATCCATAGTATAAAAACGTAAACAAGGGAAAACCAAATCTCTGGTTTTCCCCTAAATATTATATCATTCATTTCCTGTCAAGGGTCAAGACAAGCGGGGGCAAAGTTGGACAAGAGAGCCAGCTTGAAAGGGTGCAAAAATCTATGGGGAAAGAATTGTTCACAGAGAATTAAAATTAGCAGTTGTCGAGAAATACACGCAAAGAGGCCTCGAGAAATTTTTGTGTATCCTGTACGCCGATTGAAAAATGGGTAAACCTGTATAAGCTGCATGGTACAAAAGGACTTCTAAGCCGAAATCTGGTGGGCCGACAAAAAGGCTTTGATGGCGAGTTTCGTCTGAAAGTGCTACAATACAAGCAGGAACATCACTTATCCTGTACACAGACAGCTATGCACTTTTGCCTCGATGTTGTAACAGTGTGCCGGTGGGAGAAGAAATTCCAAAAAGAAGGTGCACAGGGACTTATGAAAAGCAGGCGACAAAAGGCAGCGAAAAACGCAAAAGAAGCAGGAACAGTCGGAGCTGCAACAGGAAAATAAGCGGCTGTCAGAAGAAAATTATCGGTTGAGAATGGAGAATGATTACCTAAAAAAATTAAACGCCTTAATTCAGAAACGGAAAAACCCGAATAAGCGACATTGCGGCTGCCATTACAGAATTAAGGCGGGAGTATCCTCTGGCAGCTTTACTTAAACTGGCCGGCATTCCCCGAAGTACATACTACTATCATTCCCGAAAAGCCAATGCTGTGGATAAATACGCAAAAGAAAGGGCAGAAATCATAGCGATTTATCAGGAGAATCAAGGCCGGTACGGGTATCGGCGGATTGGTATGGAATTACGCAACAGGGGCTTTTGTCTAAACCACAAGACAGTACAAAAGCTGATGAAGGAATCAGGCCTAAAATGTATGGTGCGAATGAAAAAGTATCGTTCTTACCGGGGAGGAGGTCGGCAAGGTTGCGCCCAACCTGCTGGCAAGAGATTTCCGTGCGGAAAGGCCGAGTCAGAAATGGGTAACTGATGTGACCGAGTTTTCCCTGTTTGGGAGTAAACTTTATCTCTCGCCTGTGCTTGACCTGTATAATGGTGAAATCATCAGTTATGCCATCAGCGACCGCGCCAATTACCGTCAGGTGGATGAAATGCTGGATAAAAGCTTTCTCCCGACTCCCGGACGGAAGCGGGCTGATCTTCCATTCGGATCAGGGCTGGCAATATCAAAATGCTCGGTATCAAAAAGACTGTTGGAAAAGGGAGTTCGACAAAAGTATGTCCAGAAAGGGAAACTGTCTGGACAATGCAGTGATTGAAAACTTCTTCGGTCTGTTAAAATCGGAACTGGTTTATCTGCGGACATTCAATCATTAGATGAGTTTTGTCAGGAACTGGTCGCTTATCTTGAATACTATAACAACAACCGAATCAAAGAAAAATTGAATGGGTTAAGTCCTGTCAATACAAAATTCAAAACGGCTTTGCCGCATAACTCTTATTTCAACTTTTTGGGGTCACTTCACAAGCCCGCCCTTTACAAGAGTGTGACAAATTAGGATTTATCTATTTAACTCCTTGATAAACTGGAAACTTGCCTGACAAATATAAATCATAATTTCTTGTAGGGACAATTCAATTCTATAATTTTTGCATCATCAACCTTTGTTATGTATTTTTAGGTATCTGATTTCCAATCTTCATTATTTTTTAATATATTTAATCCTGAACATAATGAGGACAATTCAATTCTATAATTTTGCATCTTTGTTATGTATTTTTAGGTATCTGACGCCATGTTTCCTCGTCAAATCCCGTTCCACCAGACCCATTAGATACAAATAAACACATTGTAGGAACACCCATTTCCTCTACAATCTTGGCATTATTTTTAATATATTCCATTTCTTGTATCATTGTAGATGTTGCTGTTCGTCTATAAAAAAATTGCTTTATAAATATCTTTTCATACTCCGTCAAAGTGCCATGTTTATTGCTTCACTTTCGAAATGCCTGGTATTAATCTTGTGACTCCAATATTCGCTACAAAACTAGCCACCTTCATCAATGGAATATTGATTTTCATATTCTCATAATACTGTGGTACTGCCATGTCCAATCCAATAATAGCAGTTACTTCATCTGGATATTTATTAGCCCAATAAAGTGCCTCAATCCCGACATAGAATGTGGACACAACACATATGGTCCTTTTATACCTGCCATTTCAAGTGATTTTCTTGTATCATTGAGAATACTATCTATATCTCTATCTCTATCAACTACATCACTATATCCATAACCGAATTTTCAACTACAACAATCTGATATTCATCAGATAGCAAAGAATATAGTGATTTAAAATCTAAAATAGGTGAACACGTTCCACCCCCAGATAGAAATACAAGTGTTTTATCTCCGCTACCTTCTTTATAAACACTCATATTGTTTCCATCAACAGAAATCATTTCACCCAATGGTACTAGCAATTCTTGTTCTTTATCCAAACAATTCTATGATTGATGTAGACAGCAAGCAATATCACAACAAATAACAGAATAATAAACGCAAATATCTTAAACATCTTTTTATATATCCTTCGCATGTTTTTTCCTTCAAATTCCAATTTGTCTGCTTCTATTATAATACCTTTATCCCCCCAAAAACAAGTCCACTGGAAACACAAAAGTGTTTCCGGTGGACATCTCTTAGAATTACCTTTCATGTTCTGTTCTGGAGTGCGTTGGAGCTTCTCGTTCTGGCTCAATGTTTTTTGTCTGGGTTGTGACGCTCTGGCTCTGGATAATTGCCCCAGTCACGATCCGCCCAGAAACATTGCTTTTCGTACTGTCCTATGGTTATACCTTGTTCTTGGCAGTAACGCTCTACTTCAAGATTGTAACGATAGGCTTTTTCAGATTGTTCATAGGCTCGGTCTAATTCTTTTGCCGATTGCTTTTAACTTTTCATTCTTTGCAACCAATCTTTTATGTTCCTGCTCCAACTCTCGCTTGAAGTCTTGATTTTCTTTGTACTCTCGGACACTTAGCTTCTTCTCGTGGTCACGATTGGGGCTGTACGTTGTAGCTCCTTATCTGGATAACGTTCTCTCATATGCTCGAAGAAGCGGTCTTGGGAAAGCCCCTAAAGTAGTCCTTTCCTTTTTTGGTGCTTGCTGACATTAAAGGATTTACTTCCGTCCTCTTTACATGGATAGGAAGCATTGAGGTGTGCATATGGGGCAAACCCTTTTCGTCAAAGTGGATTCGGCTGTCAACCACATGAAATGTTGGGTACTCTTGCTTCAAGTCCAGCCCAGCCCTAAAGTATTCGATTTGCTCCTCTCTGGTCATGCTTGCCATAAGGTTATGGCTACCGCTCATAACGAAGCAGGAAAGGACTTTTGTGGCATTGCGGTCACTGGTAGTATCTACATTAAAACGCCCTGTGATGTGCTCCTGCTCCTTGTAGTCCCTTGACATAAGCTCGGAATGTTTTGAACTGATCCGCTCGGCTATCATGTTCCAAAACAACATTCCTGTCAGACTTATCAGGGTCATAATTCACATGGTCAAGGTTCTTTACAGTCAAAGGTGCGTTCTTGTTCTCTTTCTACGCTGTTAGCATCCGTGCAGTTGTAGTTCTCGCACGTCAATATTGCAATATTGATTGCATCAACTCCTTATTACATAATTATAGTGTAAGGTGCTAATAAACCTTACACCATATTATATAATACCGAACTTCACGGATGCAACAGCTCCGACAGAGAACCCACTCTGTCGATAAATCGACGTGGGTGAGGGGAAATTCCCTCAACCCCTTTTCTATAATTCACAAAGTGTTCAGATATGGCTTGTTGCTTCTGAAAATGTTCTATTATAAAATTATTACAGAAGGCAAATGGAAGAAAAGCCTGCTGGTGCAAATCCAGTTAAGTCAATAATTTCTTTCTAAAAGTATAGAGTATCCATAATTACGTGGGAAGGGCATACTAGTAGCCCTTCCCTTTTGTTCAGTATTTCCAGTCCGATAGACATCTTTGGGAGTCTTGTACTGTTATGTCTGATAAAGTAGTTTATTGTCCTGTGAAATACTATGAGGTTATATGCTGTCATGTTTTATATGGTTATTTACTTTATTGTGATGTGACTTGCTGTGCCCTCAATACTAGAATATATGTTTAGAAAGGAACTAATAGAAATGAAAAGAATGATAAGAAAGAAAACCTAGTAGAAAAAGAGAAATAATTGATAACTCCACATTAGCCAAATGAATGAAAAATATCCTAAAGTATCTGTCCAATGGTGTTGCCTATGATTTAGGCTTAACCTACATAACAATACAAACAGATTACCTCGGCTCTGCCAATATCCGCAAACTAATCAAGACATATGGTGCAGAGATTATAGCGGTTATTTGTTTTTTAGAAACAGAGATGTGTCAACCTTTTGGTTGGTACTGTCGAATAGATAAAGATAACCTTGAAAATCTTATTGAAAAATGTGCTTTTTCTTAAAATGGAGGAAAGCAAAGTTGAAGAATGTTATCAAGCACTTATTGACCAAAAGCATTTTTGTAGTTAGTGATGAGCGGAACGTACCTAGCCGACACACAACAGCTTTACAATTTTGAAATCTTGAATAATTCCAGAATTCGCGACCGTGAGAGAAAAGCCAAAAGCAGGGCAAAGGCTGCTGAAAAGCAGTTAAAGGAAAGGAATTGTACGTCAAGAGTAACAGCACATACAAAGAAGCGCCAAAAGCTAAAATATCAACTACCATAGAAGAAGCACCAGATGATAGACCCACTCTTGATATTATGAATAATAATGACAGTCTCTTGCGACCTCGTTAGTGAATCTAATGACACCTTTAACTGGTAATAAATTAAACAAAGCCAACACTGGACAACTTGTTTGTCCGGTGTTAACTACTCTTAAAGACTTTGCATTGCTTTTAACACCATAACCTCGTCACTCTCGAACATATGGCTATATCTTTTTAAGAATTGTTGTTTGTATCTCCGCTTACCTTTTTCTATCACAGGTAAGGGAACGCCCTTTCTTATAAGATTGCTAATAAACGTATGCCTAAATCCGTGACAGGGTAGGCTGGCAAATCAAGTGCATCACAAGCCTTTTTCAAGGCACTATCACACGCCCGTGTGTCCAACCAAAAATACGTTCATCAAGGCTACCTTCCTTCTGTAAATGTTCGCTCCCCTACGCATAAAAAAGCCGTTCAGGAGCAGGGCTTAAGGATAGTCCTCTTTTTGAAGTTCTTCAGGGTCTTTGGTCAGTTTTATGTCGCTCACATATGCTTTTTGTGATTTTACCCTCATTCCCTGTAAATGTTCGTCATTCGTGCTTTTACTTGTTGGGGCTATTCGTATAGGCTTTTCTTCCCCCTTCTTGTAATAGCTAAATTCTTCAAAGTCATTATAGGTTAAGCCATACATTTCCCCAATCCGCAAAACAAAATAAAGGAGATTGAACAACAAGCGATATTTAGGGTAATTATTTACACCCAAACGCCAAAAAACTGTTGTTTTTGAAAGTATTTATCTATTTCGTCAAACTCTTCTTTGCTTATAACTCTGTAATCTTCTTTTTTGCTTTGTTCGCATATTGTCAGCGTAATCAAGAATATTTTCCTTGATTAGCTTTTCTTATAGCAAAGATTTATTAGCTTGCGTAATGTAGCGTTAATACTCCTTAAAGTTTCATCAGCATAGCCGTGATCACGAACTTCCGAGCAAAACTTATAATAGACTTCTTCGGTTATATCCTTCAACTTCGTCTCGGCTGGTAGAAATTGATAAATCATATTCATGTGCTGTTCTGTGTTGTTTATAGTAACGGGGCTAAAATCTTGCCCTTTCGCCTTAATCTTCCATAAATCAAAAGCCCCCGATAAGGTAATGTCTTTATCCTCTGCTTTGACACCTTCCGTCTGCAGTCTTGCTAACTCAGCCCTAGCCTCTGTTATTGTTGCTAAATTATAAGACCATTTTGCTTTATAATCGTTTTTTTGAGTTGTAGGGTTATAAACCTTGTAATTATACTTTACATCATATTTTTTCGTTGTCTCATTGAAATAAACGCCAGTGTACTTTGTCTTTGTCCTTTTTTGTCCAGCCATAGAAAAAGCCCCTTCGTATAAATCTTTTTCATATACGAATTATAGCACATATATGCTACGAATTCTATACACGAATTTTCTTTGATTTATACGAATATGGGGGCTTTCTGTCTTAAAACCCTTGATTTTACGGGCTTTTTTACTCTTTAGTTTTCATTGTCGGAACAGCAGCATCCGGATTGAAACGCTGTTGGTCAGAAGCATCACAAGGCGGTCAATCCCGATCCCCAGCCCACCTGTCGGCGGCATACCATATTCCAGCGCCGTTAAGGAAGTCCTCGTCGACATCCGTCGCCTCTTCGTCCCCGGCGGCTTTCAGCGCTGCCTGCGCTTCAAACCGCGCCCGTTGGTCAATCGGGTCATTCAGCTCGGAAAAATGCATTGGCAAGCTCGCGCCCCATCACAAAGAGCTCAAACCGCTCCGTGTGCGCAGGGGATCCTCCGGACAGCGCTTTGCAAGCGGGGAAATCTCCACCGGATGCTGCATCACGAAGGTCGGCTGGATTAGCTTGTCCTCGACATACGTCCTCGAAAAACAGGTTGAGGATATCCCGCCCTTTGGCGCTTCCTCAAACGCAATATGGTGCTCCTTTGCCACTGCCTTCGCCTCTTCCGTGCGGATCGCGTTAAAGTCAACACCCCGGAATACTTCTTCACTGCCTCACACATGGTGAGGCGTTCAAACGGTTTTTCAATGTCGATTCCGTCCGTCATCGCCGTAGGCCGACCCACGTACCTGCCGCGCACCTGCTACGGATCATATTTTCGACAATCTCCATCATGCCGTTATAATCCGTATATGCCTGATAGAACTCCAAGAGGTAAACTCCGGGTTGTGCCGCGTGTCCATGCCCTCGTTGCGGAAGACGCGTCCAATTTCGTAAACCCGGTCAAAGCCGCCGACAATCAGGCGCTTTAAATGCAGCCTCAAGGCAATGCGCAGGTACAGTTCAATATGTCCAGCGCATTGTGATGGGTGATAAACGGCGCGCAGCGCCGCCGGCAATCGTATGGAGAACGGGCGTTTCCACCTCTAAAAAATCCCAGGCCGTCCAAATAGCGGCGGATCGCAGAAATGACCTTCGAACGGGTGACAAGGTATCCCGCACCTCGGGGTTGACAATCAAATCCACATACCGCTGGCGGTAACGCAGGTCCGTGTCCTTCAAGCCGTGAAATTTCTCCGGCAGGGGCAGCAACGCCTTTGCTAGGATCTGGAACGTGCTGGCATGGATCGAAATTTCCCCCGCGCTTTGTACGGAAGACCTCCCCGGAAACGCCGACGATATCCCCAATATCCAGATATTTTTTTGACGGCGGTATAGGTTTCTTCCCCACCGCGTCAATTCTGACATAAAAGCTGGATCCTTCCGGACATATCCCGAAAGATCCATAAAGGCGGCCTTCCCCATATCACGCCAGCTCATGATCCGGCCTGCAAGCCGGACGTTCTGCCCTTCCATGGTTTCAAACTGGTCGATCACTTCTTGCGCATGCGCCGTGACATCAAAAGTCGTCACAGCAAAGGGATCCATCCCAGCCGCCTGCATTTGGGAAAGCTTTTCCCTTCGGATCTGCAACAGTTGCCTCGCTTAGGCTCCGTTCTTCCTGTGGGACTGCGCTCTTGTTCTCTTGACGTTCCATATCCATCCTCATTCCTTTATTTTATCACTAAAATATAAACGTTTTATGACGCCCGTAAAAACGCATCGGGAACATTTCCGAAAAAAAGAGGGACGGAACCCCTGATCCGCCCCTCTGAATCTTGCTATTTGGAAATCGAAAGAATCTCATATTTCACAAGACCCGCCGGGACCTCAATTTCAATGCATTCCCCGGACATATGCCCCAGAAGCGCTTTGCCGACAGCCGACTCATCGGGAGATCCGCCCTCCGCGGGGTTCGCCTCGTTTGAACCGACAATCTTATACTGCTTCGTACTGCTTGCCCCGTCACGCCGGTAATTTTCACTTCCACCTTGGAGCCGATATGGATATGCTCGTCGCTGATTTCGCTCTCATCAATTAATTTTGAGTTCTTCAGCATCGCCATGATCTCCGCGATCCGGCTCTCCATAATCGCTTGGTCGTTCTTCGCCTCGTCGTATTCGCTGTTTTCCGAGAGGTCCCCGAAGGAAAGCGCAACCTTTATTTTCCGCAACTTCCTTGCGTCTGACTGTTTTAAATATTCCAGTTCATTCTCCAGCGCCTCAAGGCCCTCTTTGGTAAGGATAACTTGTTTGGCTGCCATTGCACCACACTGCTTTCCATCAAATTTTACGGCCCGCCGCATCGCCTGCTGCAGGCCGAATCGTATTTTTTTTATAGTAAATGACGGCTGTATTGTCAATGAAAAATGGGATTCGGCTCGATAAAACGTCAGGGAATCGGAAATGTCCCGACGTCCGCCCCCTGGGCGGAAAGCGCAGCCACGGCCGCCTGGATCTGGATGTCCGTCTCCGGGTCGAGCGTACCGCGCGCAGGTAGGCCGCCCGGTCCTCCTCCGGCAGGGCGGACTGCATATCCGGGATAAGCCCCGCGCCAGCGATTGCTTCCCTTCCGGGGTAAGATACTGCCCCGAGGTAAAGGTGATAGCCGAGCCGTCGGAAAGCATCACCGTCTTTTCACCGGCGCCTCGCCGGCGCTCTTTCTCCAATCAAGCTTCCCCCGCAATACGTGCGGATATTCGCGGCAAACAATTCCGCCGCGCCTGAAGTCCCGCGATTCATAACAACCGCGAGCTGGAGCGCCCAGGCGGACGCATCAGACGCCCCGACCGCTTCTATCGTGCCGTCCTTCGCCTTATATTGTACCGTTGTTCCGGCGGGTACGATCAAATCCACGGCCGAGGCCATCGCCTCAACATCGCCGCCGGCATTGTCCCGCAGGTCAAGAACAATACCGGAAACGCCCTGCTCCGCGAACGCGGCATAGGCCTCCTGCAAAAGCGCCTCCGTTTCCGCCGTAAACGACCGGATTAAAATATAGCCGACCGTTTCGCCGAGGACCGCGCTTTCTACATCCGGCTCCGCATATTCCTCCCGGGAAATCTCGAAAGAAAGCACCTCCGGCGCCTCGCCGTCCTGCCCGGGCCGCAGCACCGTCAATTCAACTTTTTGTACCGGCTGTGCCGTCCAAAAGCTTTTCCGCCGTGCCATAGCCCATCCGGACCACTTCCTTCCCATCCAACGCGAGAATGACGTCCCCCACCTGCAGCCCTGCCTCTTTTTCCGGACGAGCCGGCAAACACCCGGACAATTTCCATGTTGCCGTCCGCATCCTGCACGGTCGCAACACCGACGCCGCTTTCCGGGCGACGACGACGCATCGAGGGCTGCCTTATATTCCTCGGCCGAGAGGTATTCGGCATTCGGGTCCCCCTAACCCTGCTAGATATCCCATGCATAGGCTGTCTTGCAGCTCCGTTTCCGTCCACTCGCCGTCATATTCCTGCCGGATGCTCCGATCGATCTCGGACAATTTCGAATACATGACCTGCCGCTCGTTCACGTCCGCCAACTTTTCGTTAAATCTTCCCATCGCATATACATAGGTCAGCGACACCGCAACCGCAACAGAAAGCGCGGCAATGGAAACCGCCGCGCCGAGCGATACCTTTTTGCTCATGGCCTACCACCTCTAACACCGTCTGTCCCTGTCTCTGTTCTCACAATAAACGGGCAAAAGATCCTTCCCCTGCCCAACGGCAGGGCCAGGCACAACGTACGATCCCGCTCCCCGGAGGCATTGCCCGAAGAATCTTCCTTTATTTTCCTGTTGCGAACAGCCCTCGCAGGGCGTCCTTTTTAGCCAATCCGGGGAAGAAATTCAGTGGATTGACCTTTGTGCCGTATTCCCGCACCTCAAAATGCAGATGCGGGCCGGTGGAATCCCCTGTGCTTCCCACATAACCGATAATCTGTCCCTGGGAAACCGACTCGCCCCAGCCGACCGCAAGGGCGCTGCAATGGGCATAAACCGTAGAATAACCATTCCCATGGTCGATAATCAGCCAAGTTCCATAGCCGCCGCCCCAGCCGCCGGACTCCGCATAAGATACCGTACCGGCTCGCCGCAGCGACAATCGGCTGCCCATAGATCCCACTGCCGGCGATATCGATCGCCTGATGGTTCCGCCCATCTCCCCCAATAGGAAGAGAGCCAAGTAAAGCCTGGTACCGGCCAGGTAAACATTCGGAACCAGCAGGATCCCCGCCGCCGGAGGAACCGCCACTATTGCCACTGCCGGAATCGCCGGACCCATTGTCATCGCTCGTACCGCCGTTTTCCGCCGGTTGCTGTGCATAATAATCCTCAAACCACGCGTCAATCGCAAGCCTCTGCCTCGGAAAGGTCACCCTCCAGCGCAGAAGCGCGCTCCTCGCGTCTGTTTTGTCCGCGTTCAATTCTTCCATCACAGCCTGGCCCTCTTCATACAGGTCAGAAAGCTCCAGGCTCTTATCGTCCAGTTCCTTCTTGTTCTGCAGGACCTGCGCTTTTGTATCCCTCAATTTCCTCCCTTCTCCGAGGAAATATCCTCCATATCTTCGGAAAGGCGATTCAGGAGCTCCCGCATCGTGCTTTGTAACCGCCTTGATAAATTCCGTTTTTCCGCAAAAATCAATCAAGTTCTCCGAGTTCAGGATAATTTCCAGCGTGGACGCGTCGCCCGCAACATAAAGCGCACAGAGCCGGTCCTTCAACAGCTCCATATTGGCGTCTATCTCTTCCTGTTTGTCGGAAATCTGATCCTCCAGCGCTACAATCTGGTCGCCCAGCTCCGCCGTTTCCGCATTCAGCGTGTCAATCTGTTCCTCCAAGACATCCTGCTGGTCCTGGATCGTCGCAAGATACTCCTCCTGACTGGCAATATCCTCTTCCAAAGCTGCCAGCTTGTCGTCATTTTCTGCTTTTGCTGTTCCAGTTCTTCCTTCTGGCTTTCTAAATCGGACAGCGTCTCCGCATATACCGGCGTCGGGAACACGGTCGGGGAAACCGCCAATACCACCGTCAAAACAGCGGCCATCGCTGCCCGCCAGGCTCTTTTACCACGCAATGATGTTTCCTCCTTCTTTTTTTCAGATATTTGGAAATGGAAATCATACCGCCGATCGCCCCAAACAGGCACCGGCCACAATAAACGCCGCCGTTACGATCCACGCAATGGACCATAGCGGGATCAGATCGAAAAAAGGAACAATATTTGTCACCGCCTCCATCATCGCCTGATAGGCGACACAGAGCAGGACACTGGACAGGATCCCAGAGATCAGGCCGATAATCATCCCTTCCACAATAAAGGGAACCGGATGAAGCCATTGGTTGCACCGACGGATTTCATAATACTGATTTCCACCCGCCGCGAATACATGGTAACCCGGATCGTGTTGGCAATAATGAAAGGGAAACCACGCTCAGGATCAAGACCATCCAAAAACCGACTGTCGTAATCAAGCTGTCCAGGCGGCTCAGCTTGTCTGCAATATCGGAGTAGTCGGTGATGTGGTCCACACCCGGAACCGCCTTGATCTGGGCGACTGTTTCATCATAAAGGGAAAGATCCCTTAGGGAAATTTTATAGGAATCCGGAAGGAAATTATCGGACCCCGTCAAGCCGTCAAAAAGGCCTTCATAAAGCGTACCGTCATCGCCCATCCGGTCCAGCATATCTTTTAACGCCTCGTCCTTGTCGACAAACTCGCACTCCGCAACGTTTTCTATTTGCCGCAACTCGTCTCCGGCCATCGACGCCTCCAGCGTCGGAAGGCCCCTCCTGCAGATAAACGGTAATACTGTTCCCGCTTTCAATCGATTCCATCGCACCGGAAATATTCATGGAAAACAGCACTGCGGCGCCTGTCAAAAGGGCAAGCAATCAAAACGCCAATCGAGGCAATGGTCATCGTGCGGTTTGCTCCAGACATTCGGATCCCTTCCCGCAAAAGATAGCGGAAGTTCCTTGCCCCTCATTGTGCAGCCCCCTTCCTTCGCATTTGAATCGGGAAGCCTCTGCAGGTACTGCGCGCTGTCCGCAACAACCCGCCTGCTATTGATCTCGACGATCCGGTGCCGGAACTGCTTCACCAGCGAATGTTCGTGCGTCACCATGACGATCGTCGTCCCCGGCGGTTAATCTCGGTTAAAGATCCATAATTTCAAAGAAAGCGCCGGGTCAATATTCCTGGTCGGCTCGTCGGCAATAATCATCGACGGGTTGTTGACCAACGCCCTTGCCAGGCCGACGCTGCTGCTCACCGCCGGACAGTTCCATGGGGTGGCTGTTCGCTTTGCTGCGCAATCCAACCAGATTTAAAATATAAGGCACCCGCTTCCGAATTTCGCGGCTGGAAGCCCCTACAACATGCATCGCAAACGCGACATTGTCAAAAGACCGTCATATTATCGATCAGGCGGAAATCCTGAAAAACGATCCCCATTGTCCGCCGCAGGTATGGCACCTCGCGCTTCCGAATGTTGGAGAGATGTTTTCCGTTGACAATAATCTCCCGGAATTCGCTCGCTCCTCGCACATAATCAGCTTTAAAAGGTGCTTTTGCCCGCGCCAGACGACCCGACAATATAAACAAACTCACCTTTCGATACCTTCAAGTCCACATGCTTTAATGCCTGCGTCCCATTTGCATACGTTTTGGAAACATCGATAAATTCGATCACTGGACGGCCCTCCAGAACCAAAGTCATATCGTCAGGGCAAAGCCATCGGCAAAACCGTGGGCAACGGCACGCCTGCCGCCTTAAATCGCCGCCAACCTATCCCCGACGTCTTTTCGCTAAGTATTTACATAATATCAATAACTATTTACAATATAATTCTGAAAAGAATTATATTGTAATTTGTTTGTAACTTTTAAAAAATTGCGGCAAAGCCCGTCGTTTTCCAGTTTTTTCAGGTCAAAAAAGCAGCCGAGGCGTTTTCACACCTCGGCTGCCGGCCATTTTTCCTGCATTAAAATTTCACTGGGTTGGAGAAGATATTTCTTAACCATCAACGCTACCTTAAACACAATCGCATCCTCAAACTCACGCAAATCCAGGCCCGTGATCTTTTTGATCTTTTCCAAACGGTAGACAAGCGTATTCCGGTGCACAAAAGCTTCCTGGAAGTTTCAGAAACATTCAAATTGTTTTCAAAAAGCGCTGAATGGTAAATAAGGTTTCATGGTCTAAAAAGCTCAATCGAGCCGCGCTTAAAGACTTCTTTCAAGAACATATCGCAAAGGGTTGTCGGCAATTGATAAATCAAGCGGGCAATCCCCAGATTGTCGTAGCTGACAACCAGCTTTTCAGTATCGAAGACCTTTCCGACCTCCAGTGCAACCTGGGCCTCCTTAAACGAGCGCGCCAAGTCCTTCACACCGGTCACAATCGTCCCGATCCCACGACACAATGCGTATAGAACTCACTGGAAAGCGTATCTACAATGAATTCGCCAGCTTTTCCAGGTCCTTCTGTTCGATCCCGTCGGATCTCCTTCACAAGCGCGATGTCATTTTCATTGATATTAATGACAAAATCCTTGGATTTATCCGGGAACAAGTTCTGGATGACATCATAGACCGAAACATCCGTCCGGCTGGTAACCTTGATCATCATACAAACCCGTGTGGAGTCGGAATTGAAATGAAGGCTCGCGCCTTCAAATAAATATCGCCCGGCAAAATATTGTCCAGGATAACGTTTTTGATAAAATTACTCCGGTCATATTTTTCATCATAATACTGCTTGATACTGTTCAAGGAAATTGCCAGGATGCTTGCATAGCGGATGGCGTCCGCGTCGCTCCCGGAAACAAAAACCGCATATTCCGGACGGGGCGGCTCCCAAAGGATTTTATACGTATATCCGTTAATCACAAAAGCACCTGGCGAGGTCAAGGATTCCGGTGAAACATTTTCATTGACTTCCCCACACGTCCGAGCTCACTGCAAGCAATGATGACCGACGATTCATCAATTACACCAATTGTCCGGTCAATGGTATCCTTCATCTGATGAATGACGCCCTGAAACAATCTGTTTGACATAATCTTTTCCTCTTTTAATACGATTTTCTTCTTTCACTTTATCCGTGCTCAATGAAACGACAGTGGGTATAGAAATATTCTTATACATATTGTATTTTACACAAATACAAATGTTTTTCAACTATTAAACGCAAATTTTTTCCCGTTATTCCAAAATAAATCCCATCTTTTACAGAAAATTAATAAGTATGGGCCGTTTTTGCGCCTTTTCATCTCCGGTAAACGGACGATCCGGCCTTTCCGCATCTTAACACCACAGAACAGGCCAGGCATTGCCGCAAAATAAAAAGCATCCATTCAGGTGTTTCCGCCGCATGATCCATACCATACGAAAAGGGCTGCAGTCGTTAGGGACGCAACGGGAGAAACCTCGCACCCGCTTTTCGCCTCCATAATCCGCCGCCATGTTATGCCGCCGCGCCGGAACGCCAGTACCACACCGACAAAAAGGGCCGCGCCAAACGGCGCAGCCCTTTTAAATGCAAGGACATTAGTTAAGGATCGTCTTCTCCGTCTCCTTATCGAACAGGTGCATCTTCTGCAGGTCAAACGCGATCTGAATTTTTATCGGCCGGCTTCGCCACGGAATTCGGGCTGACGCGGGCAGTAATCGCATTGTTTTTCGCAGGTAAGATACAGATATGTTTCAGAACCCATAAGCTCCGTCACTTCGACGTCTGCTTCCACAACGCCTTCCGTTACTTTTGCAAGGAACTCCGGCTCGTCATGTACGTTCTCAGGACGGATACCGAACACAACTTCTTTTCCGACATAAGATTCCAGATCGATGCCTTCCGCCTTATTGGCCGGGATCTTAATGGAATACTTGCCGAAATTGATCGTGTAAGCGTCGCCGTCCTTGCCGAGCGTCGAATCGATAAAGTTCATCTGCGGGGAACCCATAAAGCCTGCAACGAACTCGTTGACCGGCAGGTCATACAGGGTTCTGCGGGGTATCGACCTGCTGGATGAAGCCGTCCTTCATGACGACGATTCTGTCGCCCATGGTCATAGCTTCCGCCTGGTCGTGGGTAACGTAGATAAACGTGGTGCCAAGTCTCTTATGGAGCTTCGCGATCTCGGTTCTCATCTGCGCACGGAGCTTCGCATCCAAGTTGGAAAGCGGCTCGTCGAAGGAAGACCTTCGGGTCACGGACGATCGCACGGCCCAGCGCAACACGCTGTCTCTGGCCACCGGAAAGCGCCTTCGGCTTTCTGTCGAGCAGGTGGGAAATATCGAGAATACGGGCAGCCTCTTCAACGCGGCGCTTGATCTCATCCTTCGGGGTCTTTCTCAGCTTCAGACCGAACGCCATGTTGTCATAAACAGTCATGTGCGGATACAGAGCGTAGTTCTGGAAGACCATCGCGATATCGCGATCCTTCGGGGCGATATCATTCGAAAGAACATCCCCGATGTACAATTCACCCTTGGAGATCTCTTCCAAGCCGGCGATCATTCTCAATGTCGTCGACTTTCCCGCACCCAGAAGGACCGACCAAGATGATAAACTCTTTGTCCGCAATGTCAAGGCAAAAAGTCAGTAACCGCCGTTACGCCGCCTTGGTACACCTTGTAGATGTTTTTTAAGTGTTACACTTGCCATAATTAACCTCCTGAAAATCTTGTTTGATTTCGACTGTAAACGTCTTTGGCTCCTCTTCTACGATTCAGTACATTAATCATACCAGAAACATTTCCGCTTTTTAAAGACTTTATTTGCCCAAACTTTTGCAGCGTCTTTATTGATTTTTTATAAAATTCAGGAAAACTTTCCTTTCAGGCAAAACCCACTGCCGATGTGACAAACC